>Ga0194120_10003075_pt1 | contig 27727 bp, 27 predicted proteins | sample TA2MahCa65mmetaG_FD_148642 | JGI IMG/M metagenome (GOLD analysis project Ga0194120, IMG submission 148642) | Freshwater microbial communities from Lake Tanganyika, Tanzania - TA2015019 Mahale Deep Cast 65m | ecosystem: Environmental > Aquatic > Freshwater > Lake | place: Tanzania: Lake... | reverse complement strand
TCCGTATCAGCCGTCCTGTTTGGACTTCGGCAGTGTTCTGTCAACGTGCTCGGGGGTGGTGTCACCCGGCACCTCGGGCCCCAACTCGGGCATCCAGGGGGCCGCCGCCCCGGAAGGGTCGGTGCCGGGCAATGCCAGGCGGGCCGCGACCGCGGACAACGCCCTCAACTCCCCCGCCGAACCGATCCGCTCAAACCGCAGTTCCGCCCCGGCGCCCGTGGCCCGCAGGGAGAGCGGGGTCGGCGGCGCGAGCTCATACCAGATCGTCGCGGGCGTCTTCAACTCGGGGCCCAGTGCCTCCACCTGGACCCTCAGCACGTCGGATCGCGCGATGCCCGGGCCCGACAGGCTCAGCGTGCCCCGGGGCGCCACGACCAGGGATTTCGCGGGCACGAACGACACGCCATCGGCCCCGCGGGTCCAGACCGTGGCCGCCAGCCACGTCTCGGATTCGTTGGCGAGCTCAAACCGGGGCGAGGCCGACCCGCAGGCGCCGAGGAAGAGCGCGAGCCACGCCACCCGCATCATCGCGAGCCCTCGCCGTCCGGCCGGCACACCTCGTCGATGGTGGTCCGCCGGAGCACCAGCGGTCCGGACGGGGTCTGAACGGTCTTCTCCTCGCGATCGACCCGCACGACGCGGGTTTCCCCCGCGGTTCGGAGGCGGGGCCGGACCGCCGAGACGACGTGACCGAAGAACCGCCCGATCGATCGGGCCAGGGTGGGGCTGTCGCCGCTCATCGCGTCAAGGGTACGTCGCCGTCGGCGCCGTGCGCCGAACCCTCCGCCAGGGGGAGCACCACGACGTCGGACCGCGCGAACGACACCGGTACGCGCGAGCCGACGCGCCCGGACCCGGCGCCCGTCGGGTTGAGCTCCGCGGCCTTCACGGTCACGCCGCCGCCCAGTCGCAGCGTGTGCTGCGCGATCTCGCCGAGGTACACGGATTCCGCGATCTCCGCCGAGAGCGCCCCCGGCTCCCCGCCGCCCAGGCGGATGGACTCGGGGCGGATCGAGAGCAGGACCCGCGATCCCGGCGCCGCGCCGCAGTCGGCGGAGGCGATGACGGTCCCGGCGGGCGTGGCGATGGTCGTGCTCCCGCCGTCGATGCCCTCGACCCGTCCCTCGATGAAGTTGGTCTCGCCCAGGAACTCGGCGACGAATCGCGACGCCGGGGCCCGGTAGAGCCCGGCGGGCGTCCCCGATTGCACGAGCCGCCCCATCTCCATCACGGCGATCCGGTCGGCCATCGACAGGGCCTCCTTCTGATCGTGCGTGACGTACACCGTGGTGATCCCCGACGACTTGCAGATGCGGCGGATCTCCCCCCGCAGTTCGATCCTCAGCCTGGCGTCGAGGTTGGACAGGGGCTCGTCGAGCAGGAGCACGTCGGGGCGGACGACCAGGGCCCGGGCCAGGGCCACGCGCTGCTGCTGCCCGCCCGAGAGCTGGTTGGGCCGGCGCTTGGCGTAGGCGTCCATGCGCACGGCGGCCAGGGCCTCGCGGACACGCCGCGCCTGCTCGTTCCGCTCCAGCCCGCGGACCTGGAGCCCGAAGGCCACGTTGCCCTCGACGGTCATGTGGGGCCAGAGCGCGTAGCTCTGGAAGACCATGCCCGTGTTCCGCCTGTTGGGGGGAAGGTCGGTGACGTCGCGCCCGTTGAAGAGGAGCGAGCCCCCGGTCGGCTCGATGAACCCGGCGATGATCCGCAGGAGCGTGGTCTTGCCGCACCCCGAGGGCCCGAGCAGGAAAAAGAGCTCGCCCGGGGCGATTTCCAGGTCCACGCCGTGCAGCGCGAGGGTGCTCCCGCCGCCCGGGGCCGGGAAGGCCTTGCGGATACCGCGGATGGAGATCGCCGTCGACATGGGGGTGGCCCGACCGACCCGTGCCGGGCGGCCCCAAGGCTAGCACCCGCCGACCGGCGCGGGTCGGACGGTTACCATGGCGCCATGCCGAATCCCCCCGGCGCGTGGCTCTCGAACCTTCGGCGCTGGCGCAACCGCGCCGAGCGCGACCTGACGATCGGCGCCCAGGTCGACGCGCTGGCGCAGGGGGCCCGGCGAGCCTCGCGGGCCCTGGGCGGGCTGACGCTCGACTGGGGGGCGATCGTGCCCGCGCCGCTGGCGGGGTCGACCCGGGCGGCGTCGTTCAGCCGGGGCGTGCTCACGATCGAGGCCGACGACGCCGCGGCCCTCTACGCCATGGACCGCTGGCTCCGTTCCGGTGGGGAGCGGGCGATCCGGGCCGCGGCGCCGACGGTCCGCCGAGTCCGCCTGGCCCAGGGGGGCCGGGCGGGGTGAGACCGACGCGGACCAGTTCGAGGCCCGTGCTCGCCGTGGTGGCCGGGGAGTTGGCCCCGTATCGGCTGCACTTCCACCGCCGCGTCGCGCGCGAGGTCCCCGAACTGGAGCTGCGCACGCTCCTGCACTTCGACACGCCCATCACGGGGTGGGCCGTCGATCCGACCCAGGACGTCGGCCCGGTGCTGCTCGGGCACCCACGCTTCCACGACGCCGACGCGGTCACCCGCCTGGTCCGCCAGTTCGTCAAGGCCGGCGCCATGGTGCGATGGCTCCGCGACAACCACCCCCGCGCGGTCGTCGTGGGCGGGTATGCGTACCTGCCGCCCGTGGCCGCGATCCTCTGGTGCCGCGCCCATCGCGTCCCCGTGTTCCTCTGGGCCGACAGCAACATCCACGCCGATCGCCCCCGCGGGCTCAAGCGCCTGGTGAAGGCGGCCCTGCTCCGCCGCCTCTTCCGCCGGCTCTCCGGCGCGCTGCCGTGCGGATCGCTGGGCGCTGCCTACTTCCGGCGCTACGGCGTGCCGCCCGAGCGCATCTTCTACTGCCCCAACGAGCCCGACTACTCGCTGTACGACCCCGCACGCCCGCTCGACGCCGAGCTGCCCGCCGGGCGGCGACGGTTCGTCTGCTCCGGTCGCCTGATCGCCCTCAAGCGATTCGGCGACGCGATCGACGCCTTCGTGCGCCTGGCCGACCTGCTCGCCGACTGGGACCTGGTGATCATCGGCGACGGGCCGATGCGGGACGAGTGGGAGGGCCGCGTCCCCGAGCGGCTCCGCGGTCGCGTGCGCTTCCTCGGCTTCCTGGGCGACCAGGCGGAGCTGGCGGCGCTGTACCGGGGCTGCGACTGCATGGTGGTGCCGAGCACCCACGAGGCCTGGGCCCTGGTGCTCAACGAGGCCGCCGCCGCGGGCCTGGCGATCATCGCCTCCAACGTCGTCGGGGCCGCGCCCGAGCTGGTGCGCCCGGGGGTCAACGGCGAGCTGGTGCCCCCCTGCGACGTGGACGCGCTCGCCGACGCGATGCGCCGGACCGCGCAGCGCATCGACGAGGCCAAGGCGGCCTCCGGCGCGGCCCTGAACGAATGGCGCGAGCGGGCGGACCCCGTCGCGGGGCTGCGCCGGGCGCTCGAATCCGTGGGCGTGCTCCCGGGTCAGGCCGCCGCGTCGGCCCCGTCTTCGGCGCCGCCCTCCCATTCGCTCTCGTCGCCGTAGTGCTGGCGGATGCTCTCGGCGTCGGCCTCCGCCTGCCGGTGTCGGGCGGTCCGCAGCAGCCCGACCATCATGGAGCCCGTCACGATCGCCAGCAGGTTGTTGAGGTCGAGGCGGGCGATGATGTACCACTCGAAGACGGCGCCGGCGAAGTACATGACCATGTACCCGATCACGAGGTCGGCCAGGCGCCGCTGCGGCGTGGTGAGCCACCCGCGGAGGGTCCACAGGCGGAAGGCCATCCAGACCCAGATCGCCATCATGATGAGGATGAGGGCGAGCATCCCCACGCCGTACGCCGCCACCGCGATGAGGTAGCTGTTCTCGTTGGCCTCGACGTTGTAGAACCCGACGCCGATGATGGGGTTGCGCAGCGCCGTCTCGAGCAGCACGCTCCACACGGCCGTGCGCGTATCCATGCCCGACACCAGCCGCTGGGAGCCGGTCAGTTCCAGGCCCTCGAGGAGCTGCAGGGCCAGGTACCCGAAGAGCCCGACAATGGGCAGGAGCAGCACCGCCCGCCCGACCCGGGCGTAGAGCACGAACATGGAGCCGAGAATCAGCAGGCCCATCCCGGTCCGCGACCCCGACATCAGCAGCGCGATCACCGCGAACCCGGCCGCCGCCACCCACGCGGGCTTGTACCTGGCCTTGGTCTCGTTGACCGCCAGCCAGAGCAGCACGACGCTCAGCGGGCCCAGGTACACGGCCAGCTGCTGCGGGCCGCCCGACAGCCCGGTGAAGCGCCCGCCCCCCTTGGGGTTCATCTCGGAGGGGTTGACCCCGAACTGCACCAGCACCGCCCCAAGCCACGCCACCGCCCCGATCCCCAGTCCCCGCACCAGGTGCCGGTAGTCCTCGTCCTCGTCGAGCACGGCGGGCACCGCCAGCGCCAGCGGGACCTGCACCGCGGCGGCGAACACGATCGTCTGCATCCCCGCTACCGGCGTCTCGTGCACCATCCGCAGCAGCCCCGCGTAGAACTGCATCAGGATGATGAGCAGGGCCTGCGGCGGGGCCCGCCCGAGCGAGAGCTTGCCGGTGTGGGCCATCATCCCCACGCCGATCGTCATCGCCAGGGCCAGGAACACCTCCGGGCGGTGGTCCTGCACCGGCGCGACCCACGTGTTGTCCACGCGGGAGCCGAAATGCATCTGCGCGATCATCCCCACGACCGCGACCATCCCGGCGAGCGGGTACACCAGCGCGCGCAGATCGCGCACCATCATCACGAGGAAGACGATCCCCGCGACCACGCCGAGCCCCACCACCGCCGTCGTCCACATCTGGTCCGATACTCCCTGGCCGCGCCCCGCCACGCGCTCGCCGACCCCAGCATCGACCGGTATTGTCAGCCGCTCAAGCCTATCGAGCGCAACCCGCCCCCGACGGGACCCGATCGCTCCCGGCCCGCGCCCGCCGGCGTGGATCGCCCCGGCCGACGTCCGAGCATCGCCCCGCAGAGGTCGCGCATTCCCCCCCAGTCCCCTCGGCGCCGCTGAACCTCGCGCCCCTTCGCGCCGCCGGGCGCCCCCATGCCGAACCGAACCGATCTTACCCCTCGCCGTCTCGGCGTCCGTGGGACCCGGGCTTGGCGAGGAGAGGATCTCGATGGCATCGAAGCTGACCCCCGTCGCGGCGACGGCCGCCGCGCTGTTCTCGGCCCTCTCGCTCGCGACCGCGCCGGCGGCGGGGCAGACCCGCCACCCCGCGATCCCCGACGGCTTCAGCGTCTTCTGGGACATCCAGAACCACGGCCCGACGTACAACAGGCTCCGCATCGACTGGGCCGCCGCCATGCAGACCCGCGGGGCGCCCGTCAGCCGGCACGTCGTCACCCTCTACCACGACCTGGGCCTCTACCCCCGCAACGGACCCCACGAGCCGCTCCTCGATCCCACGTGGATGAGCCGGCACTACGAGCGGATCCGGACCTGGCTCGACTGGATGATCCGCGATCCGAACTGGGATGGCGTCGGGGTGATCGACTACGAGGTCTGGTGGCCTCAGTGGCACTTCTCCCACGCCGCCGCCAAGGACAACTGGCGGACCTACATCCGCACGCACCGGGCGTCGCTGGTGCAGGGCCTGCCGGACGCGCAGCAGGACCAGGTCTTCGAGCAGACGTTCAACGACGCGGCCCGCGACTTCTTCGTCGCCACCATCAACGAGTGTCGCCGCTTGCGCCCGCGGACCGCGTGGGGGTTCTTCGGCCTTCCTCGCACCCTGTACCCCGGGTACCACCTGGACACGCCCAGCGTCCGTGCGGCCAAGGAGAACAACGACCGCTTCCTCGGCTGGGTCGCCGACGCCGCCGACTTCCTCGCCCCGGCCTACTACCAGTGGCGCTGCACGTTCCCCGACCACGCCTCCATCCGCGACAACCGCTTCGAGAACAACTGGTCCGCGAACGACCGGTTCATCCGCTCCAACGTCGAAGAGGCCGTCCGCCTCGCGCGCGGCAAGCCGGTGATCGTCTACGGCTGGGTGCGCTACGAGCCGTTCAGCCACTCCGGGGCGTCGTTCCCCTTCGCCTACGCGTTCCTCAACGACAACAACCTCTTCCAGTCGCTCGACACGCCCCGGAGCGCCGGCGCCGCCGGAGTCATCCTCTGGGACTTCATCGCCAGCCAGGGATACGCCGACTCCGTCCAGGCCTACATGGACAACAAGGTCCTCCCGCTCGCCCACTGGCTCCACGGCTCGCTCATCCCCGAGACCCTCCCCCGCAGCACGACCCCCGTCGTCAGCAGCTACAACGGCATCAACATCACCCCCTGGGAAGCGCCGCACCAGATGATCAACGGCCTGCGCCTCGGCGATGGCCGCGTGATCCGCTACGAGCCCCCGCCACCGGGTGGCTCCGGCTCCGGCGGCTCGACTCCCCCCGAGCCGCCCCCGCCTCCGCCCCCACCCGACCCGGGCGCGGGCGGTGGATCCACGCTGCCCGGCGGCGGCGGACCCACCCCGCCCGGTGGCGGCGGCGGCGGATCGTCTGGCGGCGGAGGCCTGGTCCCTCCGCCCATCGGCGGCTCCGGGTCCGGCAGCGGATCCGGCTCGGGCTCGGGCTCCGGAGGCGTCCAGACCTTCGGCTCGGGCGGCTCGGGCGGATCGGGTAGCTCGGGTGGCTCCGGCGGCGCCGGGGCCGGCGCGCCCGGCTCCTCCCCCGGGGGCGGCTCCGGGTCGGGCGGCGGCGCCGGCAACGTCGCCTCGGGGTCCGGATCCTCTGGCTCCGGCTCCTCGGGCAGCGTCCAGCGCTTCGGCTCCGGCGGCGGCTCGTCCGCCTCGGGTTCCAGCTCCGTCGCGTCCGCGTCGAGCTCCGCCGCTTCAAGCGGCGGGGGTGGCGGCGGGGGTGGTGGCGGCGGCGGGGGCGGATCCTCCGGCGGCGCCGGCTGGTCCGGCTTCAGCGTCACGAGTGGCGGGGGCGGAGGCGGTCCCACCTCGGGCGCCATCATGCGATTCACCAGCAACGGCAAGGAGGCCGCGGTCGCCTCCGCGGACGCCAAGGCGCCGGGCGACCCGCCGGCAGCGCCCGACGCGATCGCCGCGGCCACGCCCCCCGAGCCCGCGGCGCCCGCCAAGCCCAGGCCCGGCGCCGCCAGGCCGCTGACCGGCGCGCGGATCGTCCGCACGCCCTTCGGCGACCTGCCCGTCCGCCTCTCCATGCCCGATCTCCGCGCTTCAATGCTGGCCGTCGGCACTCCCGCGGCCAAGCCCGGCGCCGCCAAGAACACCCTCGTGACCGGCGACGCGGCGCCCCCGCCCGCCGATCGCTGACCCCCTCCCGGCTCGCGCGGCCGACCCGAACCGCCAGGGCGGGCGCTCAAGCCCCGCGCGCATCGGTGCGGTCCTAGTGGCGCGAGTCGGAAGAACGCGCCCAAAGGCGCCGGCGGGCGCCGCGGGTGCCACGGGCGAGCCGCCCGGCGGTCGCCCGTGCCGCCCTGATCCCGACACCCGACCCGCACGGGTCACGGGCGAAGCGCCCGATGACCCGTGGCACCCGGAGCGCATCCGTCCACGTCCTTCCGACTCGCGCCGTTAGGAGCCCACGTCCTGCAGCCAGGACCACTGGCGGGCCAGCCCCTCCTCGAAGCCCACCCGGGGCCGGTACCCGAGCTCCGAGGCGCTCCGCGTGAGGTCGGCCCAGGTGCGCTCGACGTCGCCGGCCTGCATGGGGCGAGGCTCGGTGCGCACCGGTCGGCCCACCACGCGCGCGATCGCGTCGAGCAGCTCGGAGAGCCGCACGGGCCGGTGCCCGCCGAGGTTCCACACGCGGTAGCCGTCGCCCGCGATGCCCGGGGCGCCGATCCGCTCGTACGCCGCGAGCACGCCCGCGACGATGTCGTCGATGTACGTGTAGTCGCGGCTCGTCGAGCCGTCGCCGAAGACCGGGATGACCTCGTCGCGCACGGCCTTGAGCAGGAACGTCTGGATCGCCAGGTCGGGGCGTTGCCGCGGCCCGTACACCGTGAAGAACCGCAGGCACGCCGTCGGCATCGACGTGAGACGCCAGTGCGCATACGCGAGCAGCTCCGCGGCCCGCTTGGTGGCCGCGTAGGGGCTGATCGGGCGGTCCACCTCGCCCTCCTCGCGGAAGGGGGCCTGGGCTTGGTTGCCGTACACCGAGCTCGACGACGCGACGACCACTCGCGCGCACCCGCCGGCGCGGGCCGCCTCGAGCACCGACGCCGTCCCGACCACGTTGGCGCGGGCGTACGCCGCCGGATCGGCGATGCTGGGCCTCACCCCCGCCTTGGCCGCCAGATGGATGACGCCGCTCGGACGGTGCCGCTTGACAAGATCGGCCATGCCCCGGGCGTCGCAGATGTCGCCCTCGACCAGCTCGAACGTCCCCGCACGCCCCCCGGGGGGCACCAGCCCGTCCGTCGCCCTGGCGAGCTCCGCGAGGTTGCGCCGCTTGACCCAGGGGTCGTAGAACGGATCGAAGTTGTCGACCCCGACCACCGACTGCCCGCGCGAGATCAGGGCCTGGCAGGTGTGCGAACCGATGAAGCCGGCGGCGCCGGTCACAAGGACGGGGGTGCTCATGCCGGCGTCAGGTTAGTGCGCCCCGGCTCGCCCCACCCGGGCCGCCACGGAAAAGAAGCAGGGCGCCATCTATTCGACAGCGCCCCGCTGGAGGAGAGAGAGATCTTGGGGGAATGAAACCAGTTCCTGCGGAAGTATTATCGGCTCTCCGCGTTGGGAGTTCTCCAGAGATCTCGTTTTTCTAGATGAGTATTGGGTCCACTTCCGGGCGTTTCCCGGGGTTTTACATGAGTCGCCCCGGCGATTCGGGCAAGTCGTGCCGGTTTTGACGTTAGCGGCGCTGCTACTTGCGCTTGTCGCTCGGCGGCGGGACCTCGACGTCGTCCATCGACGGTGCGGGCTTTCCCCCGGTCTTGCGCGCGCCGTCGCGCTCCCCCCGCGGCCCGCGGTCGGTCTGACGCCACTCCTCCAGCCGCCGTTCGTTGATCCGCTTCAGTGCCCGCGACTGCTCCTCCGGCGTCATGCCCTTGAGCCGCTCGCGGAGGGACGCCGGCAACCTCGGGTCGTTGATGTCGGTGATCCGGTCCGCGGGGGCGCGGTCCGTCGCCGGGCGCCCGGGCCGACCGTCCGGCGTCGGCGCCCCCCCGGCGGGCAGGCCGAGCTCGCCGCGCCGCTCCGTCATGGTCTCGTCGCGGTAGGTCTTGAGGAGCGACTGGACGTGCTGTCGCTGGTCGTCGTTGAGGACGGACCACACGCGCGTGTGCAGGTCGCGGGTCTTGGGCGCGCCCTCGCCCAGCTCGCGGAGTCGCGCCATCGCCGCCGCCTTGTCACGCTCCGCCTGGTCCAGGGCGTCGCTCGCCCGGGCGTCGCGGTCCGGCCCCGGTCGGCGCGGCGCGTCGCCCGCCTGCCCCCGGGCGCGGGCTCGCAGGAGCTCCATCACCCGCGACGGCGGGGCGTCCGCCGGGAGCTCCACGCCCATCGCCGCGGCGGCCTGGCGAACCTCGTCCCGACGCTGCTCGAAGTAGTCGGTCTGCTGCTTGCGGAACGCGTCCTCCGCGCCGCGGAGCCCGCGCTCCTGCTCGGCGGTCAGGCGCAGTCCCATCGGCGCCTCGCGTCCCCGCAGCGTGCCCAGGGCCCGCAGGAAGAGGCGGTGGGGGATCTCCCTGTCGCCGCGCTGCGCGCCCGGGCCGAAGGTGCGGTTCTCCCCCGGGACCGAGGTCTCCTCGACCTTGGGCCCTTGCAGCACCGGGTCCGCCGACTGGGCCCACGCCGCCGAAACGCCGATCGTCAGCCCGCAGATCGTCACCAGGAATCGCGTCGGCATGACCTGCTCCTCGGACCAATCCCGAGCGCCATCATCGGACGCCGAGGGGGCCCCCGGGGTTCGCCTTCCGTTCCCCACGGCCAAACGCCCATCCGCCGCGCCGGATTGCCGCCCCCCCCGGGCTTAGCATCGGCCATGCCCCTGACCCGGGAATCAATCGCCCAGGCCCTGGCGCCGGTCCTTCCGAGCGGTTCGCTGGAACGGGCGTCGGTCTGTGAGTCCTTTGTCGGGCTGCGCGTCGCCCTTGATCCGACGACGCCGGTGCCGCACCTCGATCGCATCGCGGCGCAGGCCCTGGGCGCCATCCGGGTGTCCGCCGGGCCGGAGCGGGTCGACGCCCTGGTCGTTGAGTTTGTCGATCGGATGGGCGGGGTGTTTCACACGGCCCGCCCCACCGAGCCCATCGAACCCTCGCCCGCGCCGGGGCACCAGCCGCTCTCCGGCATCGGCGTGAAGCCCTCGGCGCGCGCGCCCACCGCCCAGGAGCAGGCCGCGCCGCTCGCCGGCGTCCGACACACCATCGCCGTCGGCGCCGGCAAGGGAGGCGTCGGCAAGAGCACGATCGCCCTCAACCTCGCCGTGGGGCTGGCTCGGCGCGGGCACGCCGTGGGGCTCATGGACGGCGACATCTACGGCCCGAGCGTGCCGACGCTCCTGGGCCTGGGATCGCTGGAGCCGCGGGTGCTCCGCGGGATGCTCCAGCCGTTCTACGTCCACGGGATCAAGGCCATGACCATCGGCAAGCTCGTCGACGCCGAGAAGCCGCTGATCTGGCGCGGGCCCATGGCCCACGGCGCCTTCAAGCAGTTGGTCGAGCAGACCGAGTGGGGCGACCTGGACTACCTCGTCATCGACCTGCCGCCCGGCACGGGCGACGTGCCGCTGACGATGGCCCAGCTCCTGCGGCTCACGGGGGCGGTGATCGTGTGCACGCCCCAGAAGGTCGCGCAGGACGACGCCGTCCGCGCCGCCCGCATGTTCCAGCAACTGGGCATCGACGTGCTGGGCGTTGTGGAGAACATGAGCTACTTCGTCGCCGACGACCTCGATCCCCCGCGCGAGTACGACATCTTCGGTCGCGGCGGGGCCCAGACCATGGCCCAGAGGCTCGCGGTCCCCTTCCTCGGGTCGGTCCCCCTCACCGTCGGGCTGCGGAAGAGCAGCGACGCCGGCGACCCCACGGCCAACTTCAGCAAGGGCACTCCCCTGGTCCGTGCTCTGGACGGCCTGGTCACGGCCCTCGAGGGCCAGGTCGCCCTCGCCGCCATGAAGCGCGCCCGCCCCACCCTCTCCATCAGCTGACCCCGGTCGCCAGCAGCGGCGCCAGCGCCCGGCGCAGCCCCTTGGCGGGGTTGAACTCGTCGAACCAGCGGTCGAACGCGGCGGGCGCCGCGGCCTTGAGCGCGTCGATCCGCGCGGCGTCCGTCACGTCGCGCAGGGCCGCCTCCAGCGAGCGGGCGTCGCCGGACCGGAAGAGCCGCCCGTTCACCCCGTCGCCGAGCAGGTCCGCGGCCACGCCGACGATGTTCGAGGACACCACCGCCAGCCCCGCCGCCACCGCCTCGATGACGACCAGCGCCCACGGCTCGTAGTCGCTGGGGAGCACGAGGGCGTCGCAGTTCCTGTAGATCGCGGTCACGTCCTGCTGCCGGGGCTGGAATCCGGCCCACACCACGCGCCCACGCAGTTCCGAGGGGACCTGCGCCTCCAAACCGCCGCGCAGCGGGCCGTCGCCCACGATGACCAGGTCCCAGTCGGGGCGGTCCTTGGCCAGGCGCGAGAACGCCTCGATCAGGAGGTCGACTCGCTTGATGCCGACCAGGCGTCCGGAGTAGACCAGCCTCCGCCGACCCGGCGTCAGTCCGAAGCGTCGGGCCGCCTCCGCCGCCGGCTCGGCGCCCACGCCCCGGATCTGCTCGATGTCGGGGACCAGGGGCAGGAAGTGCATGCGTCCGCGATCGAACCCGTAGCGCGCGAAGTACTCGACCCCGTTCGTGCCCATGGGCAGCACCCCGGAGATCCGACGCGCCAGGTCCGGCAGGATGAGTCGCTTCAACGCCCGCTTCCAGCCCGTCACGAGGTCGCCCCTGGCATTGCTGTCGGCGGTCAGGAAGGTCGCGATCCCCGCCTCCGGGCAGCGGTGCAGCAGCCGCAGCCGCCCCTGGTCGTTGTACCCGCTGATCACCACCGCCCGGATCCCCGTCGAGCGCATCCAGCCGAGGATCCGCCCCGCCTTGCGCCATTCGTGCAGTTGGCGCCTCGGGCTCATCTGGTCGTGGACGCTCTCGCCCTTGCCGAAGTCGATCGGGCTCACGTCCGACGTGTCGCCCAGGTCCCAGGGCTGGTCCATCCCCTCGTGCGTGAACACGCTGTAGAGCTTGATCTCGGGGATGTGCCGGGCGATGTACCGGTGCGTCGCCAGGCGGTACGGCGCGCCGGCGTTGGCGACGATCGCCACGGGGACGCGCTCCGGCGCCGACGCCGCGCCCGTTGCCGATGGATGCTGTGTGTCGCAGAGGGTCACGGCGTCCTCAGGCCTGCGAGACTCCGTCCGGTCCGCGGTACGCGGACACCATCCGCTCCGCGATCCGCGGCCAGGTGAACCCGCCCTCGATCAACGCCCGCCCGCGAGCCCCCATCGCCGCCCCCTCCTTCGGATCCGACACGATACGATCGATCGCCGCCGACACCGCGTCGGCCGTTCGCACCACCACCAGCCCCGCACCGGCCTCCAGCACCTGCGGGAAGTTGCATTCCGGCGTGATGACGACGCACGTGCCGCACGCCAGCGCCTCGGCGATGGCCATGCTGAACCCCTCGTGCTCGCTCGGCAGGCCGTAACACGCCGCCCCCACGAGTGCGGCAACCTTGTCACGCCCCCACAGCGGACCCACGAAGTGTACCCGATCCCCCACCCCCAAGGCACGCGCCGTCTCCATCCAGTGCGCCCGCGCGCCCGCGTCCGGGCCGGCGAACACCAGCCTGAGCGTCGGGTGCCGTGATCGCAGCAGCCCCAGCGCCTCGACCAGCAGTCGCCCCCCCTTCCCCGGGTGCAGCCGCGAAAGGAAGAGTACATACGGGTCCTGTTGCAGCCCGGGGTGGGCCGCCCGGAACGCATCGGGCCCGGGCGTCGGATCGATCTCCTCGAGGAAAACCCCGTTCGGGATCAGTTGACACCGCGAGTTGAGCCCGGTCGCGAGGATCCCCTCGCGCTCGTAGGGGTTCAGGACGTGCATGAACGCCGCCCGCTCGAACAGAGACCGGAACCCTAACGCCAGCGCCGCTCGCTTCTTGAACGCCTTGCGCCCGAGGCCCCACGCCGTCAGGGTTCCGTGCGGGGACAGGCAATAGGGCTTCCCGGCCCTTGCCGCCTCACGCCCAGCCGCCACCAGCAACCGAAACCACGTCTGATGCAGGTGCACGACGTCGAACCCCGGCACCAGCCGCCGCAGCGCTCGGCACCCGCGCCGGGGCCAGAGCCGCTCCACCCGACCGCACGCGGGCAGGATCTCCAGCCGCACCCGATCGCCGCCCGGCAGTGCGCGGATCGACGCCTCGATCCGGTCGTCCTGCCCGGGCGTGGAGTAGGCGAGGATGGCGACGGCGTGCCCCAGCCCCGCCTGGGCCGCCGCCAGTCGCGTGCACACCATGGGCGGCCCGCCGTCCGCCGGGTTCAGCCAGTGGATGACGTGGAGGATCCTCATCCGCCCCGCGTCCGCTGCCACGCCACGGCCCGCTCGTACATCCCCGTCAGTTCGCGCAGCACCCGGGCGGTGTTGAGGTGCTCGTGCACCCAGGCGCGTCCCGCCCGCCCCATGGCGCGGCGACGGGCCGGGTCCGCCAGCAGTCCCTGCATGGCGTCCGCGAAGGCCTCGGGCGTCTGCGGCACGATCAGCGCCCCGCCCGACTCGGTCAGCTCGGGCCAGGTGTCCACCCTCGTCGTGACGACGGGCAGTTCGCTGGCCAGGGCCTCGAAGAAGACGTACCCGAAGTTCTCCATGTGGGTCGGCAGCGCGAACAGGTCCGCCGCCCGGTACACCTGGAACTTCTCCTCGGGCGTGATGAACCCCAGGAAGTGCGCCCGCCCCTCGACGCCGCACTCCCGCGCCAGCCCGCGGAAGACCTCGGTCTCCTCCGCCGACCCCGGCCCGGACACGACCAGGTTGAAGTCCGGGCCGCGCCGGGCCAGCACCCCCGCCGCGCGGATCAGGACGTCCAGCCCCTTCTTCTTGTGCAGTCGGCTGAGGAAGAGCACGTTGGGTTTGCCGTTGGCGAGCACGGGGAAGCGCGCCCGGGCCGCGTCCGCCGACGCGGGCGAGCGGTAGGGCGTCAGGTCGAAGGGCAGGTGCACCACCGCCCCGCGCCCCTTCGGGAACCGCGTGCTCGCCTGCGCCAGCTCCGCCTGGGCGGTGCAGTGCACGAACGCCGCCCCGTGCAGGAAGGGCTGCGTCACGAACCTGAAGTACAGGAACTTCTTGGCCCGCTTCTCGTGCATGGGCCAGTCGTCGAGCATGCCGTGCGGCGTGACCACGTAGGGCCTGGCGTGGCGCCGGCACAGGCGGGCCACCTGCGAGTTGCTGGGCGTCCAGATGCCGTGCAGGTGCACCACGTCCGCCCCGCGCACGTGCGCCTCGATCGCGGACAGCCCCGCCCGGTCGAACAACTGCCCGGGCAGGCGCGCCCGCGGGATGGGCACCACCAGCGGCACGCCCGGCTTCCCCTCCTCCCGGGGGGAGTCGGGGTCGAGCCAGGCCTTGGGGGCGTCGGCGGGGTCGTAGGTGAGCCACGTCACGCGGTGCCCCGCCGCCGCCGTCTCGTGGCAGAAGTCCAGCACTGCGCGCACGACCCCACCTTGGTTCAGTCGGATCTGCCTGAGGTAGTGCACGATCTTCATGAGTTACCGGACGCCCCGCATCCGCGAGCACCCTGCTATCGGCTCGACCCCACGCCGTCCACAGACTTGGGCCCTACCGACCCGCCGACGCTCCGCCCAGTTCGCCGGGCAGCAGCCGCCACAGGTCCACCGGCGCGCGCGCCAAGGCGCCGATCTGCTCGGGCGCCACCCGCCTCTTCTGCACGACACACAGGGCCCCCTCGCCCACGCGCAGGCGGTGCCCCTTGGGCAGCGACATCAGGAACGACTGCACCGGGGGCGACAGGAACACGATCGCGAAGTCCTCGTCGTCGGTCTTGACCCGCCAGCGCGAGTTGAACGCCGGGTCGTCCAACCGCAGGTCCTCTTTGCCGAACAGGTCGGCGACCTTGTGGAAGAGGTGCTCCTCGTCGAGGGTCAGGACGGGCCATTCGGGCGGGCAGGGGACGCTCGCGATCGTGTGCCAATGGGTCTGCTGGTTCTTGCCCGAGCCCGTGGTGTACTTGTGTTCGAGGATCCGCACGGTCATGCCCTCCACCGCGACCTCGCCGCACCAGCGAATGCCCCTGCTCCCGGTCTTGAGCCCGCGCAGGAGGCCGACGTGACGGAAGGCCTCTTCCTTGGCGTCGTCGCCGGGCTCCAGTTCGAAGGCGCCGCCGAGCCGGACGAGCGCCTCCTCGAGCCGCCGGCGCCGCTTCCGCTCGCCCGCGACGCTGGCCACGATGATGAGCAGGGTGACCCCGACCATCGCGGCGATGAAGAAGTAATGAGCGGGGATGTTCACACGTGGGCCCCCGGGGCGGGGCGCGGCGGGCGGTCCATCAGGGACCTGAATCCCCGCGGCGCCCCCCAAACCCCCTCGGCGGTCGCGACCCGGTGCTCGTGCCCGGGGACGACGCACGCCACCGACCCCGCGCCGCCACGCCACCACAGGATCGGTCGGCAAGACCGGCGCAGGAACTCGAGCAGGTCGGGCGAGATCGCCGACCGGGCCCAGGCCGGGTCCGGGCTCTCGACCGGGAAGGGGTCGGCGGCCGGGGGGCGCCGCGTGGGCATGACGGCGGGGTCGATGGCGACGTCGGGCCAGCCGGGCGGCGCGGGGGTGCGGGAGGCGGTGAACGCGGTGACGGCGGCGCGGGGTCCGTCCTGCTCGTGGTAAGCGACGGCGGCAAGGGGCATCCCGCGGAAGGCCCCGCGCGCGGTCCGGGCGTGCGTCCGCGGCGTGCCGCCGAAGACGGCGATGTGGGCGGTGGGGTTGAGCGCCGCCCCGCCCCCGGCGCGCTCGCCGCGCAGCCCGTTCGCCTCGAAGGACGCCGGGAGCCTCGGCCGGCGCGCCGAGGCGTGGCGCAGGGCCGCGACCGCGCCCGCCAGCGCCGGGGTGGAGGCGGCGGCGACGGTCGCGATCTCCCACGAGGTCATCCGCGGCTCCTACTGCGCCAGGGCCCGCCGGATCGACGCCAGCGAGGCGAGGAGCGCCGGCAGGCGATCGAGGGGCTGTTGCGTGGCGGCGTCGCTCAATGACCCGGCCGGCTCCGGGTGGCACTCGACAAAGAGGGCGTGGACGCCCGCCGCGACCGCGGCCCGGGCCAGAAGCGGGGCCCGCTCGGGCCGCCCGCCGGTCTGCTCGCCCGCGCCCGGGAGCTGGGTGGAGTGGGTGCAGTCGAAGCAGACGGGGGGCGGGCCGTCGGGCGCCGGCAGCTCCATGAGGTCGCCCAGGCCTATGAAGTCGTTGACGAGGCGGTGGTAGCCGAAGAACGTGCCGCGCTCGGTGAGCATGGTGTTGTCGCACCCGGCCTCGGCGAGCTTGCGCACGGCGCCGATCATCTCGGCGGGGGCCATGAACTGGCCCTTCTTGACGTTGACGCCCCGCCCGTTGGCCGCCGCCGCTTTCCCCGCCGCGGACAGCAGGTCCGTCTGGCGGCACAGGAACGCGGGGATCTGGACCAGGTCCGCCACGCGGGCGACGGGGGCGGCCTGCTCCGGGTCGTGGATGTCGGTCGTGACGGGCACGCCCAGCTCGCGCCCGATCCGCTCCAGCCACGACAGCCCCCTCTCCAGCCCGGGCCCGCGGGGCGACGCGAGGCTCGAACGGTTGGCCTTGTCGAAGGAGGCCTTGAAGACGTACGACAGCCCGTGCGTGCGGCACGCGTCGCGGCAGACGCGCCCGACATGGAGCCCCAGCTCCAGCGACTCCAGCACGCAGGGTCCGGCGAGGATGGCGAGGGGCTGACCGGGCCCGATCGTGGCCGGGCCGGCTCTGCACGTCCTGGGCATGGGCGAACGTTACGCGGCCGACGCGGGGCGGGGTCGGACGGCATGGACCTCAGCCGCCTCGACCTCGTCGAGCAGGACCAGGTCCTCCTCGGAGAGGTCGCGGTGCATGGCCTCGAGGGTCCGGGTGTAGGCCTCGACGAGTCGGCGGGTGCTGGCGATGGCACACTCCAGCCCGCGGGGCCCGCCCTGGGCCGTCGGCTTGCCCGACCCCCCCAGGGCCCGGTCGGTCGAGGCCTTGGCGTCGAGGAGCCCGCGCAGGAGCGTCTCGGCCTTGTCCCGGGCCGAGGTGTGCTCGCGCAGGATTCGATGGCGGGGGTTCATGGGGCCCGACACGCGGGGTGTCGTGGGTCGCCCCGATCGCGTCGCCACCATGTTCGGCATCACGCGGCGGCTCCCGCATCGCGCGCGGTCCGCGCCGCGCCGCTTGGTCCCGCGTATGCCGTGCGTGCCGCCGGCGCGGGCGGGGGCGACTGTGACGCCGACGCTTCACCCGCGCCCAGCTGCATCTCGGGCACGTGCCGGCGGATCGCCGCGATAACGCTCGGGCGGTCGCCGGCGTGCCGCACGGCGGACAGCTCCGCCACCATGGCCGCGACGTTGAGCCGCTCGGGCGCCGCGCCGGCCCACGCGTTGATGCCGGGGTAGGGCGTGGGGCGGAGCAGTTCGGCCTGGTACGCCAGTTCCTCGTAGAGCTTCTCGCCGGGACGGGCCCCGGTGATCAGGACCTCGACGGGCCCGCCCCAGCCCTCGGGCCCCACGTCCGAGATGCTGCCGTCGCGGTACACGACGCGCACGCGCCGATGGTGCGCCAGGATCAGGCGCTGGGCCAGGTCAAGGATCCGCACGGGGTCGCCCATGTCCAGGACGTAGACGGCCGCCGAGGCCCCCGCGTCGTCGATGGCCCCGGCCTCGATGACCAGGGCCGCGGCCTCGTGGATGGTCATGAAATACCGCGTCATTCGCGGGTCGGTCACGGTGAGCGGGCCGCCCTCCACGATCTGGCTCTGCCAGATCGGCATCACGCTGCACGCCGAGCCCAGGACGTTGCCGAACCGCACCATGCTGAAGCGCGTCGGCGAACCCCCCGCCCGCCCCTGCTGGTGCAGCCCCATGACGTAGAGCTCGGCCAGGCGCTTGGTGGCGCCCATCACGCTCGTCGGGTTGACCGCCTTGTCCGTCGAGATGAGCACGAAGCGGTCGGCGCCCACCGCCACCGCCGCGTCCGCGATCGCCTTGGTCCCGAACAGGTTGTTGTTCACCGCGTGCGACGGATGGTCCTCCATCAGCGGCACGTGCTTGTGGGCGGCGGCGTGGAAGATCACGTCGGGGCGGAGCCCGACCACGTGCCGCAGGGTGCCGTCGGCGTCCACCACGTCGTGCAGCACCGCCCGGCGCTTGACGCCCGGGAAGCGACGGCCGATCTGGCGGTCGATCTCGAACAGCGCGTTCTCCGAGCGCTCGACGAGGACGACCTGCTCGGGCGCGAACCCGGCGGCGATCCGGGCGATCTCCGACCCGATCGACCCGCCCGCGCCCGTGACCAGCACGCGCCGCCCCGTCAGGATCCGCGACACCGCCGCGCGGTCGATGCCGTGCGGCGTGCGCCCAAGGAGCGCCACCGGGTCCACTTCGTCGCGGGCGATCGCGGGCGCCGGCACGCCCGCGCGGATCAGTTCGTCGATCGGCGGGATGACACGCTCGGCGATCCCGAGCCGCCCCAACGCCGCGCTCACCCGCCCCGATTCCTCCCCCATCGCCGACGGCAGGCACACGAGCGCCACGTCGGGGCGGGCCGGGGCCAGGGCGGCCGGCAGGTCGCGCGTCGTCCCCAGCACCGGGCACTCGGGCGCGGTCAGCGGCTCGTCGGCCAGGACGCACCCGACCACGCGAACGGCCCCCGGGGCCAGGTCCAGTTGGCGGAGCAGGAGCGCCACCGTGCGCCCCGTTCCGATGATGACCGCCGAGGATTGTCCGCCTGCGTTCACGTCCATGCTCACCCGCCGGGTACGGATAAAGTTCGACACCTCCCCGCCGCCGCGCGGGGAACGCCGGGGTGTTATCGGCTGACGGGGGCGGTGCCCCGAGCGACACACGCCCGTATTGCGCCGGATCGGGTACCTTGCCCCCCAGGAGTCACGGATGATCACCCGGCTTTCGGGCACGCTGGAGCAGGTTCGGGAGGGCGTCGCGGAGGTCGCGCAGCCCGCGCTGGGGGTGGTGCGGCAGGTGCTGCTGCCGGCGTACCTGGGCCCGCGCCTCATCGCCCGCCTGGGCGAGCCCGTCACGCTCCACACGCTCGAGTACCTCGACAGCCCGAACCAGGGGGCCAGCTTCGTCCCCCGCCTCGTGGGGTTCGCGCACCCGGCGGAGCGCGAGTTCTTCGAGGTCTTCACCACCGTCAAGGGGATCGGCACGCGCAAGGCGCTCCGGGCCCTGGCCGTCGAGCCCGGCGAGATCGCCCGGGCCATCCAGTCCCGCGACGTCCGCGCCCTCCAGGAGCTGCCCGAGATCGGCAAGCGCCTGGCGGAGACCATCGTCGCCGAACTGCACGGCAAGGTGGACCGCTTCGCGCTGCCGGGGCCCGAGGTCCGCGTGGACTTGAAGCCGGTGCGCCCGCCCCGCGACGGGTTCGAGGAGGAGGCCGTCGCCGCGCTCATCGCCCTCGGCGAAGCGAAGTCGGACGCGGAGCGCATGGTGTCGGCGGTGTCGCCCCGATCCGGGGCCTCGACGGCCCAGGAACTCGTCGCCGCCGTCTACGCCGCCCGGGCGGCCCTGGTCCGCTGATTCGCCCCACGGGCCAGGGGCCGGTCCCACTGTTCGCACGGCGCTGTCGGGCTCCCCCCGCCCACCACGCCGAGCCTGAGGAGGCTCGGCGACGGAGGCTCGGATCGCGTCCTGCCGACCCGGGCGTTCGCTCGGGGACTCGCTCAGGCCCGGCGCGCGGGTTGGGGGCTCTCGACAGATCGGGCTCGCGGCTACCGTCCTCCCCATGCGCTACGCGATGATCATGGCGGGCGGGGCGGGCACGCGGCTGTGGCCCATGAGCCGCAAGGACAAGCCCAAGCAGTTGCTCCGCTTCATCCACCCGGGCCCCGGCGCCACGGATGGCGAGCTCCCCCGCTCGCTGCTGGAGATCGCCGCCCACCGTCTGGAGGGGCTCGTTCCCGCCGAGCGGCGCTTCATCTGCGCCGCCGAGGGATACCGCGGGACCATCCGGGAGGACCTCCCCGAGTTCACCGACGACCGGATCCTGGGCGAGCCGGTGGGGCGCGACACCGTGAACGCGGTCGGGTTCGGCGCCGCCGTGCTCAGCAGGCTCGATCCGGACGCCGTCTTCGCGGTGCTGACGGCGGACCACATCATCGAACCGCTCGACGTCTTCCGGGAGCGCATGGAGCTGGGCTTTTGCCTGGTGGAGGCCGACCCGCGGCGGCTGGTCACCTTCTCCATCAAGCCGACCTACCCGGCCACGGGTTTCGGCTACGTGGAGCGCGGGCGCCCCATCCGCGATCCCGCCGCGCCCGGCGCCGAGAACCTCGCCTTCCGCGTCGAGCGTTTCGTCGAGAAGCCCGACCTCCACCGGGCCCAGGCCTACGTCCAGTCCGGGCTGTTCGGCTGGAACAGCGGCATGTTCGTGTGGAAGGCCTCGGCGTTTCTCGACTGCCTGAAGCGCTGGAAGCCCGAGAGCCACGCGGGCATGATGGAGATCCACGCCGCCTGGGGCACGCCCCGCGCCCGCGCGGTCGTCGAGCGCGTCTACCCCGCGCTCCCGAAGATCAGCGTCGATTTCGCGGTGATGGAGCCGGCGAGCAAGGCCGCCGCCGGCGGCGACACCTCCGTGAGCGTCTGCACCGTGCTCATGGACGTGCACTGGCTCGACGTGGGCTCGTGGCCCGCCTACGCCCAGACGCTGGTCCCCGACGGGGCCGACAACCGGGCCGCGGGCCCCGGCACGTCGATGATCGTGCAGGGCTCGCGCAACCTGGTGGTGAGCGCGGCGCCGGGGCACCTGGTCGCCCTGCTCGGCGCCGACGACCTGGTCGTGGTGCACACCGCCGACGCCACGCTCATCATGCCCCGCGCCAAGGCCGAGGAACTCAAGACCCTGCACGCCCTCGTCGACGACAGGCTCAAGTAGCCGCCGGCGCGGATACCCTCCGGCACATGCGCTACCTGGCGATCGACCTGGGCGACAAGCGGACGGGCGTGGCCCTGGGCGACTCCCAGACCCGCGTCGTCACGCCCGTCGACACCGTCGAGGTCGACATCGGCATCCAGGGCGGCAACGCCCTGGTCGAAGCCCTCGCCCGCATCGTCGACGCCCAGCTCGGCGAGAGGGGGCGCGGACCGGGGGAGCTGGTGATCGGCCTCCCGCTCAACATGGACGGCTCCGAGGGCCCCCGGGCCAAGCACCTCCGCGCCTTCGCCGAGCGCCTCGCCCGCCGCACCATGCGCAAGGTCACCTTCCAGGACGAGCGCCTCACCACCGCCGCCGCCGACTGGGCCATGGCCGGGTCGGGCCTCACCCGCGGCAAGAAGAAGGAACTGCGCGACGCCCTCGCCGCCGCCGAGATCCTGAAGGACTTCCTGGGCTCGATCCCCGACCCGCCCGCCCAGGGCTGACCCGGCGAACCGAGGACCCGCTCCCGCGTCCAACCCGGTCCGGAGGCCGACCATGTCCTTGATCCTGAGCGTCGTGAGCGTGCTGGCCGCCCTCGTCGGCGCGTGGCAGACGCCCCCGCCGGCCCCCGAGCCCCCCGTCGCCGGGCTCACCACCGCCGAGGAGGTCCTCACCGCGCTCGAGACCGCCGACCGCGGGCTGACCAGCCTCACCGCCCAGGTCATCTACGACCGCGAGCTGGTGCTGGCCGGCGACCGCCAGCAGCGCGTCGGCACCCTCTACTTCGTCAACCGCCCCGGCGACAAGCCCGAGGCCCCCGACCGCCGCTTCACCATCGACTTCACGGAACTGGCGGTCGGCGACCGGCGCGAGTCCGAACGCCAGACCTTCATCTTCGACGGGCAGTGGCTCCTGGAGAAGAACTGGAGCGAGCGAGAGTACGTCCGCCGACAGGTCGTCCCGCCCGGCGAGCGCTTCGACCCGCTCCGCATCGGCGAGGGCCCCATGCCCATCCCAATCGGGCAGCGCAAGGCCGACATCCTGGCCCGCTACGAGGCCCAGCTCCTCGAACCCGGCGCCGGGCTGGAGGACCACGCCGAGCTGGCCGCCTTCGCCGCCGGGTCCGTGCAGCTCCAGCTCACGCCCCGCAACGACGACGACCAGTTCCGCGAGGTGCGCCTGTGGTACCGCCCCGAGGGCGACGGGCGGCTCCTGCCGCGCATGGCCCGCACGCTCAACCGCAACGGGGACGAGTCCACCGTCCGACTGGTCGGCACGAGGCTCAACGCCGAGGTTCCCGAGTCGCTGCTCGACACGCGCCCGCCCGCCGACTGGAACGGCTCCATCCAGCCCTACCGCGGCTCGGCCTCGCCGCGCTGATCGCGCCCGGCGCGGGCCAACCCCGCCCATCAGGCCGACTCGACCGGGGCCGCGAGCTCGATGGTCCGCTCCGTGGCGGGCTCGGCGGTCGCGGTGGTCCGCCCGAGCATCGACGGACGCCGAAGGGCCAGCACGCTCAGGCGGACCGTGGCGCCCGCCAGGACCAGGCCCAGGACCGGGAGCGGCGCGAGGATCGACCGCACCAGGGGCTGGTACGCGTGGTGCGTGTCGCCGACTCTCACCACGCCCTTGACCAGGCCCGCGGCGAGCAGGTCGAGCACCATCAGGGCAAGCGCGGCGTTGAACAGCCACGCCGCCGACCGGATCGGGCCCGCGGGGCGCGGCGCCTCGCCGGCGCGGCGCTCGCCGAGCAGGCCGCCGAGCACGATCGCGACGTTGACGCCGATGATCGCTCCCATCGAGTGCCCCACGATCGCGTGCGTGCCGTGCAGCACGAGGTTCAGTTGCGGGATGGCGAGCAGCACGCCCGACCCGACCGCGAACAGGGTCCAGAGCGACGCCGCCAGCAGCAGCGGCGCGCCCGCCCCCCCGGCGGGCGCGGCGAGCGAGCGGCGCACCATCGCGACGTGCCGCAGGAACGACAGCAGCCCCAGCATGCTGGCGCCGAACGCGATGACCTTGAGCGCCAGCGGCTGCGGCGAGAGATAGTGGTGGTGCCCGAACGTCGAGAGGAGCGCCAGCACCGCCAGGGCGTAGAGCCATCGACCACGCAACGCGCGCCCCCGCCCCGCCGGCGCCGACAGCAGCGTCCCCAGCCCGTACAGCGCCGTGTTCACCCCGGCGAACACCATGTCGAGCGCGTGCCACTCGATCATGAGCGCCCGCGCGGGGCCCATGGCGCCCGACCCCGCCGCCCGTTCGAGCAGCCCCAGCGGCGCCAGGCACAGGCCCATCAGCAAGAGCCAGCTCCCCTCGGCGGAGATCGCCGACAGGCCCCCGAGGTGCCGCCACGCCGCGCAGGCCGTCGCCACCAGCGCCAACACCGGCACCGCGGTGAGGGCGATGGGCCAGGGGACGTACTCCAGCCCGCTGCCCTTCCCCGCCGCGATCGCGCCCCCGGCCAGCGCGAAGAACGCCGTCATGCCCGCCGTCGCCGCGCCCGCCGTCCGCGGGTATCGCCCGGACGCCCGCCGGATCGCCATCGACGCCAGCGTGATCGTGCCGCAGAACAGGAAGCACATCACCCCCAGCGTGTGAAGCGGCTGGAGCACCTGCATCGGGACCGTCTCGACGCCCAGGGCCGGACGCGCGGACTTCACCCCCAGCACCACGCCCGTCGCCAGCGTCCAGAGCAGGCAGGCCACGGTGCTCCGCACGCCCGGCGGCGGGCCGGAGCGCCGCCCACGCTCCTCCGTGCCCCTCCCCATTCAGGAGCCCCCCAGCGGGTCGGCCCGAAGCGACTTCGGCGGGTAGGCGCCCGATCTGTCGACGGCCTCCAGGTAGCGGATCAGCCGGGCGAGCGACCGTTCGTCAAGGTCCCGGTACGCGGGCATCCCGGGCAGCCCGTTCCGCACCATCGCCCGCACGTACGCCCCGGAAGTCCTGGAGATGATCGTCGTCAGGTCAGGGCCGGTGTGCCCGCCAAGGCCATAGATGGAGTGGCAGTGCTGGCACCCCGCGGCACGCCACGCCTCGATCCCCCGCGCCCCCAGCGTGTCGGCCCTGGCGGGCGCGATGGGCCGCGGGTCGGACACCGGCACCAGCGCCACCGCGCCCGCGTACACGCCGAAGCCCACGATCGGGATCAGCGCTCGCCGCGCCACCGCCCGGGTTGTGGATGAATCCATCCGGTTTCGCCTCGTACCCGCACGTGGATGGGCTCGTGTTGCCAAGGGGGAGTTACCGCCGGACAGCCCGCCGGCCGCGCCGCGATCCTCCAGGACCGCGGGGGTCGTGGCCGCGGCGCTCCGGAGGTCGACGGGGCGCGCTGCGCGCCCACGCGGACCGTCGTCGGCCTCGGGGCCCGCAAAGGGAGCGGCAAGTGTATCGGGCACGGACCCGCCGGTCACCAGCCGCGGGCACCCGCCCGGCCCGCTCGCGCGCGGGCTCGACGCCGACGACGTGCGCCCGACTACCGTTCCCCATGCCCGACGCCAGGACCCTCGAGGCCTTCCCCACGCCCGCCGAGTCCCCGTTCGTGGTCGAGCACTTCGCCGACGAGTTCACCTCCGTCTGCCCCAAGACCGGGCACCCGGATTTCGGGACGGTGACGCTGCGCTTCCAGCCCCGCCCCGCCGGCGCGGGCGGCACCTGCGTCGAACTCAAGAGCCTCAAGCTCTACCTCCAGTCCTTCCGCAACGAGGGCATCTACTACGAAGCCGTCACCAACCGCATCCGCGACGACCTCGCCGCGCTCATGAAGCCCGCGTGGCTCCTGGTCCGGACCGACTGGCGCGGGCGCGGCGGCATCCGGTCCGTCGTCCGCGCGACGCACGGCGACGTGCCCCAGGCGTGGCAGCAATAGGGGACGCGATGCGCGCGCGGGCGATCGTCTTCATCGCCGCAGGCTCCCTGTGGGCCCTCTCCGGCTGGTGGGGCGCGGGCTACGGCTTCACCCTGCCCGCGACGACGCCGGGCGAGAACCCCGGCTCCCTGCACGCCTGGGTGTGCCGGGGGCGCCTTGAGGCGTTCTTCGTCCCCTACGGCGCCTGCGGCGACCTCCCGCCGACGGGATGGATCCTCACCGATACGGCGGACGTTCTCGACTACGCGGGCGAGCTCGGGGCGTGCTTGGTCGACGAACCCGTCCAGGTGCGGATCCCGGTGAGCGCGCGTTGGCGGCTGGGATTCGCCGCCGGCATCCGGGGTGCGGAGACCGTGGTCCCGCTGTGGATCCCGGTCGCGGCGGCGTCGGCCTGGTGCGTCGCGCCCACGCCGCGTCGGCGGCGCCCCGGGGCCTGCCCCGCATGCGGCTACTCGCTCGCGGGGCTGAGGGCGGGCGCCCCGTGCCCAGAATGCGGCGTCGGATCCGTGCGCGCCGCGTAGGATCGACCCGGCGGGCCGATCCGGCGCGCCCGCCCAGGGAGAGGCCGCCGCATGACGACCAACGCCGCCGCACCGACCACGAGCCAGCCGCGCCCCCGGCGGTTCATCCGCGACCTCGGCCCCAGCGAGCGCTTCTCGGGCACGTTCAGCATCGCCAACGCCCAGCTCGGACGCACCCGCACCGACAAGCCCTACCTCAAGTGCCTCCTGGGCGACAAGACCGGCGAGCTCCCCGCCCGCATGTGGTCCATCGACGAGGCGACGTTCCGCGCCCTCCCCGTCGACGGCTTCGTGATCGCCGAGGGCGAGACGCAGCCCTACCAGGGCGAGCTCCAGCTCATCATCCACGCCGTGCGCCCCGTCGAGCCCTCGCCCGAGGAGATGCGCGACCTCCTCCCCTGCTCCAAGCGCCCCGCCCCGGAGATGTTCGCCGAGCTGACCGCCCTGCTCGACACGCTCCACCACCCCGCGATGAAGGCCCTGGCGCGGACCTACCTCGCCGACGCCTACCTCATGGAGGCCCTCAAGCAGGCCCCCGCGGCCAAGAGCATGCACCACGCCTACCTGGGCGGGCTGCTCGAGCACACGCTCAGCCTCCTCAAGCTCGCCGACCGCGTCTGCCCGCTCTACCCGAAGATCAACCGCGACCTCGTGATGATGGGCCTGTTCCTGCACGACCTGGGCAAGACCCGCGAGCTCTCGTACGACAGGGCCTTCAGCTACACCGACCGCGGCGAGCTCATCGGGCACATCGTCGACGGGGCCATCATGCTCCACGACAAGGCCCAGCAGGTGATGCACGAGACCGGGCAGCGCCTCCCCGCCGGGGCCGTCATGGTCCTGCAGCACATCATCCTGAGCCACCACGCCTTGCCCGAGTTCGGCGCCGCCAAGGTCCCCAGCACGCCCGAGGCGATCCTGGTCGCCATGCTCGACAACCTCGACGCCAAGACGACCATCGTGTGCGAGGCCGCCCGCCCCGACCGGCAGCGCGAGTTCGACCTCAACGGCAACTTCACGGAGAAGCTCTGGGCCCTGGACACCAAGCTCTTCAGGCCTGACCCGCTGGCGTAGTCGCCCGCGCCGGGGCGGGGCCCTTCAGGCCCCGTGGCCGAGTCCGGGGCGGGGCCCTTCAGGCCCCGTGGCCGCGTTCGGGGCGGGGCGTTTCCTGGGCCAGTCGGTTCTCCGCCGCCGGGGATGACCCCCCTTTGGCGGGCCGTGTGCCGCAGGCCGGGATGCGGCTATTGGAGATCCCGCCGGACCCCGCAACTCCGGGGCGGGGTCGGCGGTAGATTGTGGAGGGGCCTGCGCGCGGGCCGCGGCGGCCCCCGGGGTTCTCGCGTGAAGGGGTATCGATCATGACGAACGGAAGGGCGGGCGGCGGCGCAGTGGCGCAGCGGCGCAGTCGCGCACGCACAACTCTAGAAGGCGCGTGATGTCCTTCGTGGGCCTGCTGCTGATGTGGAGCGTGATGCAGCATCCCGAGGTGACGGCCGCCGCGCGGGCCCGGCAGCCGGCGGGGTACACGCACGCCTGGGGCAGTTCGTTCGGCACGGCGTTCAATGACGAAGGGCGGGGGATCGCGGTGACCAACGACGGCTCGGTGATCCACACCAGCACGAGCCTCAACTACACCGACGAGAGCCAGAACTTTCCCATGGCCCACGTGAGGAAGATCGTCGATGGCGCCGTCTGCTGGAGCCTGACCTACTTCGTTGGTGCCGTGGGGGTGGACTGGGTGGCGACGCGGGCCCTGGCCCTGGCCGACCCGTCGACGGAACAGTCGCAGGCACCCGGCCGGGAGGCGATCGCCTATGGAGCCGGGCTCTACCGGGGCCAGGTGAGTTTCGGGGCGATGGCGCCCGCGCCGACTCAGGACTCGACCTTCGTCGCACGGATCCGCGAGACCGGCGCCTGCCCGCACGGCTCCGCGGAGACCTCGTGGGTGGTGGCGTTCACCCCGACGAATACGCACGATGGCAATCGCAACAGCGCCCTGGCGATCGCGGCGGCGCGGCAGGCCCGGCACTGCGCCGACGACCTCCACTCCGCCCCGCGCACCGACGTGCACGGAACGATCGTCGTGGGCGGCCTCGTCGGCGCCAACGTCTTCGCCGAGTACCACCCCTTCCTCTGGGACCCCGTCCGCGCCAGGCGGAACCTCCACGACATCCTCGACGCGCTCGCCGTCAACCGCCAGGGGTGGGTCATCGACGGCGTCAACGACCTCAACCACGACGGCACGCTC
>Ga0194120_10003073_pt1 | contig 27758 bp, 30 predicted proteins | sample TA2MahCa65mmetaG_FD_148642 | JGI IMG/M metagenome (GOLD analysis project Ga0194120, IMG submission 148642) | Freshwater microbial communities from Lake Tanganyika, Tanzania - TA2015019 Mahale Deep Cast 65m | ecosystem: Environmental > Aquatic > Freshwater > Lake | place: Tanzania: Lake... | reverse complement strand
GCTTGCCCAGATCGACTCCGATTCTGATAAACTTGTTCATGGACGGCCTCCCTCTCTGTGGCGCTCCGGCGACCACGTCTTGGCACTTTAGATGCCGTTGAGGCGGGGCCGTCCACCCCATCATTCCCGGCGCGCGAAGCGCGACCGGGAAACCAGGGGCCTTCTCCGAAACATCTGGCGGTTGCTCTGGATTCCCGCTTTCGCGGGAATGACAATCCAGTGCGGAAACAATCGCAACTCTGATAGTTAGGTTCGCATGACTCCCCGCATTCGGCTTGTCGTCGGCGTCGCGCTCATCGTCTTTGGCTTCGCCCTCATCGGCTGGGCGATTTACGCCGGCCTCAATCCGAGCGTTCCCTTTGACGCGCGGCTCGCGCCAATTTCAGCGGAAGTGGCGAAGGAAGTCGAGGGCTTCGGGCTTCCAGCCGAGCGCTTTCAGCAGATCGAGATATCCGCGAAGGATGAACGCCGTCCCCTGGCCTTCGGGATCATCGCCCGCGACGACTCCGGCCGGCTGACGCCGCTCGCATGGCGTAATCAGGTGACGGAGTCGATCTTCTTCTCCGACGCTTCCGCAAACGATCTTGCGAAAGTGCTCGCCGCGATCCGCGAACATGTTCCGCAGGACGCCGTCGTCCTCGCCTGGTGGGATTTTTCGCGCGCGATCCGTCTCGTCGCGGGGCGCGCCGCGCCGCTCGACGATGCTCAGGCGCGCGGACTTCTGTTGCCCGCCGCCTGGTCGGCTGCGGGGGCGATTGAGCGCACGCGATGGGGCGCCGGAGTCCCGACCTCGTCAGCGAACGGCTTCACACGATTTATCGATGCGCTGCTCGACTCCGATGAGGCGCGCGCCAGCGAGACGTTGAAAAAGCTCGCCGACGGCAAGCCCGCCTATGTCGCGCTGCGCATCTCCGACGCATGGCGGCTTGCCGCGGCGAAGCCGCAACAGCTCTCCATCGCCTATAAGGATTTCGCCGCGACCGGCGTTTCGCACGGTCTCATCAAATCCGCGCAACAATGGATGCGCGATCAAAAGATCGAAGGCGGCTTCGCCGTCGAACCGATCGGCGGCGCGACGCGCCTGCATTATTTCCAGCGCAAGAGCGACGGCGACAGGCTGATTGCCCGGCTGTTGCCGTTCTCCACTTCCCTGCCCGCGTCGCTGACGCGATTTTCCCTTGTCTATCAGCACAAGGGATGGTGGATTTGGCGGCTCGACGAGTGAGCCGCCAACTATCGCGCCCCGCGCAGCATCCGGATGATTCGGCGACCCATAAGGCTCTGTCAAAGCCTGTCGCCGGGGCGTTTAGAGTTTTCCTTAACCCTTACGGCTTGTTAACGCATCCTCACTATGGTTTGTTGTGCGGCGCATCGCAGCCCAACAAATGGCCAAATTGCGGGCGATAGACCGAGCGTCGCAGCCCAAGCCGCCGTAGAGCGCCAGCCGACTCAAGGACAAATCATGAATCCAGCCGAGATCGCCACGGCTCCCCTCGCCGCATCCGACATCACCATCTGGACCATGTTCTGGGGCGCGCATATCGTCGTCAAAGCCGTCATGCTCGGGCTGCTCGCCGCCTCGGTGTGGTGCTGGGCGATCATCATCGACAAGACGCTGCTCTTTGCCCGCATGCGCCGCTCGATGGACCGTTTCGAGGAAAACTTCTGGTCCGGCAATTCGCTTGAGGAGCTTTACAGCAAGCTTTCCGAGCGGCCGCAGACCGGCGTGGCGACGCTGTTCGTCGCGGCGATGCGGGAGTGGAAGCGCTCCTTCCAGTCGGGCGCCAGCGCCTCCTTCATGGGTCTGCAGGCGCGCATCGAGAAAGTGCTCGACGTCTCCATCGCCCGCGAGGTGGAGAAGCTTGAATCCAATCTGCTGGTGCTCGCGACCGTCGCGTCGGCAGGCCCCTTCGTCGGCCTGTTCGGCACGGTCTGGGGCATCATGACGTCGTTCCGCTCGATCGCGGCCTCGAAGAACACCTCGCTCGCCGTCGTCGCGCCCGGCATCGCCGAGGCGCTGCTCGCCACGGCGATCGGTCTGTTCGCCGCCATTCCGGCGCTGATCGCCTACAACAAGATGCAGGGCGACGTCGCCAAGGCGCAGGCGCGGATGGAAAGCTTCGCCGACGAATTTTCAGCGATCCTGTCGCGACAGATCGACCAGCACGCAGCCTCGTCGAACCGCGACCGCGCGGCGTAAGATGGGTATGAGCCTTCTTGCGCAAAGCATTGACGTTCAACCCTCTCCCATTGGTAGAGGGTGGCCGCGAAGCGGCCGGGTGAGGGGTTTCGGGCCTCTCCGGCAAGCGCGGTTCCCCTCACCCCGGTCCTTCGGACCGACCCTCTCCCCCTGGGAGAGGGTGTACGCCACACCACAAAAGGAGCGCTGAGCATGGGCGCTTCCCTCTCGGCTCCGGGACGCAAGGGCGGCAGGCGGCGGCGCGGCGTGCCCCGCTATGGCGCCATGGCCGAAATCAACATGACGCCGTTCATCGACGTCATGCTGGTGCTTCTGATCATCTTCATGGTGGCGGCGCCCCTGCTTGCGACCGGCGTCGCCGTCGATCTTCCGCAGACGAGAGCCGGCGCGCTCAACATCGACCAGAAGCCGATTTCGATCGCCATTGACGAGAAAGGACAGGTCTTCCTGATGGACCAGCCGGTCGAGACGACGCAATTGCTCGACAAGTTGAAGGACGCCGTCAAGCAGGGATTCGACGAACGCATCTATGTCCGCGGCTCGAAGGCAGTGAATTACGGCCGCGTCGCCGAAGTGATGTCGCTTGTCATAAGCGCGGGGTACAAGAAGGTCGCGCTGGTGACGGAGCAGGAGAAGAAGTGAGCTGAGCGGAAATGAAAATTTCGCGCTCCGAACCCGGTCTTCCGCTCTCCTCGGCAATCCACGCCGGATTGCTTCTGGCGGCGCTCGTCCTGTTTTCCGACAAGGCATTCGATGATGCGGTGGAGATGGTTCCGGTCGATCTCGTCGCCGACAGCGAATTCGCCCAGGTGATGAAGGGAGAAAAAACCGCGCGCGAGATCAAGTCGACGCCGCGCGTCGACAAACTCGCGCCCGAAGCCGAAACGAAGCCGGAGCCGCCGCTCGCGGAAGCCAAGAAGGACATCGCCACGCCGCTCCCGCCGGCGCGTCCGCTGCCGCAGCCTTCCGCCGACGAGGCGGAGCCGACGCCGCCCAAGCGCGTCGCCGCTGTGCCGCCAAAGCCGGAGCCGACGCCCAAGCTCGAGGAAAAGCAGCCCGAGCCGAAACCGGCGAAGCCGAAAGCCGCGGCGCCGGAAGCGGAAAAGAAAGAAGCTGAAAAGGAGCCGGACGAGGCCGAAGTCGTGAAGCCGAGGCCGCCCACCCGGCCGGACAATGCGGCGAAGGACGCAGCGAATTCGGAAAAACCGAAGGATCGGCTCAAACTGGACGAGGTGGCGAAGCTCCTCGACAGCAAGAAGCCGCAAGAAAAGCCCAAGCCTGAACCGACGATCGGCGAATTGGCGGAAAAGGCGGTCAAGGAGACAAAGCCGAAGTCCGGCGACGAGATTGCCCCGCAGTCGAAATTCGACGCCGCCAGCATATCGAAATTGCTCAGCCGCGAAGCGCCGCAGCGCAAGGCCGCGACCGGCAGAGCGACCCAGGCCGCCGCGCTCGGCGCGCCGACCGGGGCGGCCGAAAAAATGTCGGCCTCGATGGAGGCGCGCATCGCCGCCTACATCCATGATCACTATTACCCCTGCTGGGCGTCCGCTCTGTCGCTTGGCGGGCAGACCTATACGCCGATCGTTGAGTTCCATCTGTCGCGCGAGGGCGCCCTCGAGGGCCATCCAAAACTGCTGAACGCATCGGCGAGCCCGACCGAACACGCCCGAGGCGAACAGGCCATGCAGGCGGTGCGCCGCTGCAGCCCGATGCGGATTCCGCCCGAGTTCATGCCCTATTATGAAGAAGCGCTGCGCGAGGTCACGATCCGCTTCCAGGATGCGAATTAGTGACCGGCGTGGTTCAAGGCGAACGGATTCGTCCCCGCCGATAACGTCCATCGCCGCGAAGCGTTACGGTTTCTTCACGGCGATGCTGGAAAGATTTCGCCCATGACACGCAGCATCACCCGCCGCGCCGCCGCCGGCCTCGTCGCCGGCGCGGCGTTCGCCCCATTCCTTCCCGCCTCGTCGGTGCGCGCCGGCCGCATCATCGATCTCAAGGGCGGCGGCTTTCAGCCGATCAATATCGCCGTCGCGCCTTTTGTCGGCGACGAGGCCGCGCGCACCGTGACGTCGGTGACGCTCAATAATTTCAAGCGCTCGGTGTTCCTCAATCCGATCGATCCTGGCGCTCTGCCGGCGAACGCCGCGCCGCCGGACGCAGCGCCCGATCTCGCCGCCTTCAAGGCGGTCAACGCGCAATTCGTGCTGACCGGGCGTTCGCAACGCGCCGCCGACGGCAGACTAAAGACCGAGTTCCGGCTCTTCGACGTGACGACCGGCGAGCAGGTCGCCGGCCAGCAGTATGTGACCGAAGCCGCCAATATGCGGCGAGTCGCGCATCTTTTGTCCGACGCCGTCTTCTCCCGCATTACCGGCGAAAAAGGCTTCTTCGACACGCGGGTCGTGTTCGTCGACGAAACCGGCCCCAAGGAGAGGCGCCGCAAACGCCTCGCGATGATGGATCAGGACGGCGCGAATGTGCGCTATCTGACGCGCAGCGACGAACTCGTCGTCACGCCGCGATTCTCCCCCAATTCGCTCGACGTGACCTACATGTCCTTCGGCGCCGACGGCGATCCGAAAGTGCTGTTGATGAATATCGAGAACAGCCAGCGCGAAGTCGTCGGCAATTTTCCCGGCATGACCTTTTCGCCGCGATTTTCGCCCGATGGACAGAAGATCATCATGTCGCTGTCGCAGGGCTCGACGACCAATCTCTATACGATGGATCTGCGCTCGCGCACGACGACGCGGCTGACCGATACCGCCGCCATCGACACGGCGCCGTGCTACGCGCCGGATGGCTCGCGCATCGTCTTCGAGAGCGATCGCGGCGGCTCGCAGCAGATTTACATCATGGGCGCGCAGGGCGGCGACGCGAAGCGCATCTCCTTTGGCGGCGGCCGCTATTCGACGCCGGTCTGGTCGCCAAAAGGCGATTACATCGCCTTCACCAAGCAGAACGGCGGCAATTTCGCGATCGGCGTGATGAAAACCGACGGCTCCGGCGAGCGCATTCTCACCGAGGGCTTTCACAATGAAGGGCCGACCTGGGCGCCGAACGGCCTCTTCCTGATGTTCTTTCGCGACTCGGGGGGCGGCGGCGGACCGAAAATCTACATGGTCGACGTCTTCGGCCGTTCCGAGGTGCAGGCGCCGACGCCGAGCTTTGCGAGCGATCCCGCCTGGGGGCCGTTGCAGGACTAGGCGCGGGCGCGCCCGCCTGCATGCGAAAGCGCCAAAGGCCGATGACGCGTCGATCTGTTAAAGCCTGGCGCGGCGTGCTCGGGCGCTGCGTCACCCCTCCTGTTTTTCCAGGATTGCGCAAAAGTCCAAATGTCCAAGCGGCGTGTTGAACACCTTGGTCGGCTTTAATCTCGTGTAGTTCAAATCATAGAGACTCTCGACGATGTGCAGGAATGAGCAGGGCGTAAAGCGCCAGGCGTGAACATCGATGTAAGCGCCATCGGCCGTTGCGAATTCCTTTTTGGCGGCGCTGATCAAGCGCTCCTTCTTGTCTTCGCATTCTGCATCCCAGTGGTCCCCGATCCAATGCCGGATCGGATCATTATGCGACACAAATGCGCGGTGCTCGATGACCGTTTGGAAGCTGTGTCGCTTGCGCCGTTCCCTATGCGCCTGTTTGATCTCGTCGACACTAGTTTCGTCAAAAACACAGTCGAAACAATATCGCTTGTCGGGCACGATGAGATAATACTTGCCTGAGCGATCGAGCAGATTCTCGACCTGATTGAAGTGCCGGATCAAATCTGGCTGATGCTCGATGCAGTGCGAGCTGAACGCGCAGGAAAATTTCTCCGTCACCACGGACAGGTCGCCCTCGCTTGACACATAATGGATGTCGGGCGTCAGGCCCTGGACGCATCCGACGGCCGACGCACGCCGCGCCAGTTCGCTGGCGTCGCACAGGTCGAAATATTTGACGTTCTCTCCACTAAGGGTCGGATTTACGAAGGGACCGATTTCAAGCACGCTTGCTTCGGCGGCGACCTGCTCAACGAAATGTTTCTTGATTGCGCGCCGGCTGCCCAGTCTTCCTTCCCGCTGCCCGAAGTCGATGAAGTGCTGTGCGAGATCGCTGTCCGAATAAGCCGCGAGGTCAGGATTGCCGCTGCGATAGAATTGCGGATCGAATTCGATTTTTCGCTCGTAGCGTCCAATCTTCAGTTGAAGCGACTCTGGGACTAATCGCCGGTATGTCCCTCTCGCGGCGCGACGGAGTGTTTGAAATCTGACGACCACGTCGTAACCTTCGTCTCGACATTGGCGCGTCGCCGACCGCGCCTTTGCGCATAGGAGGCGCGCGGCGCCCCAGCTTTTCCATTTGAACGTCGAACCGGCCGAACGCAAGCCATAAGTGAAGCGCAGTGACCAAACCAGTTCGCATCGAGGAAAGCTGGCGCAAGCATCTCTTGCGCGAATTCGAACAGCCCTATTTCAGCGCGCTGCGAGAATTCGTCCGCAACGAATATGCCGCGCGCAAAATCTATCCGCCGGCGTCGCAAATTTTTCGCGCCTTTGACGAATGTCCGTTCGATCGCACCAAGGTCGTCATTCTCGGGCAGGACCCCTATCACGGCGCCGGACAGGCCTGCGGCCTTTGCTTCGCGGTCGGCGCCGATACGCCGCCGCCCCCCTCTCTTCAGAATATTTTCAAGGAAATCGAGGCCGATCTCTGCCATAAGGTCTCACGCGATCCCGATCTTTCGCGCTGGGCGCGACAGGGCGTGCTGCTTCTCAACGCCACGCTCACCGTGCGCGAAAACGCCGCCGGCTCGCATCAGAACAAGGGCTGGGAGCAATTCACCGACGCCGCCATTCACGCGCTGTCGCGCGAACGCGAAGGCGTGGTCTTCATGCTCTGGGGATCTTATGCGCGGCGCAAGGGCGCAGGGATCGACCGGCGCAAGCATCTCGTGCTCGAATGCGCGCATCCCTCGCCGCTTTCGGCCCACAATGGTTTTTTCGGCTGCAAACATTTTTCAAAAGCGAATAACTATCTGATCGCCCACGGCCAGACGCCGATCGATTGGTGAATTCAAACGCACAAACGTCCCGCGCTTCGCATGACGATTAGGGCACGAACAATAGAAAAACATAGGTCGCGAAAACGACGAGATGCACGAGGCCGGTCAGGAGATTGGTTCTTCCCGCGCCAAAGCTCACCACGCTGAGCAGCAATGTCAGCAGCAGCAACATGGCGTCGCGCTTCTCAAGGCCGAAGTCGATCTCCCGGTGCGTCGCAAGGCTCAAGAGCGCCACGGCCGGAACCGTGAGCCCGATCGTTGCGACGACAGAACCGAGCGCGCCGTTGATGCTTGTCTGAAGCGCGTTACGCGTCGCCGCTCTGATGGAGTTCATGGACTCCGGCAGCAGAACGAGGATCGCCACGGCCGCGCCGGTCACTCGGTTCACGTCATCGATGCCGAGCCAGCGAAGCCCCTCTTCAAGGCCCGGAACGACCCGCTCCGCGAGCAGCGAGACGCCAAGCAAACTTGCGCCAAGTCCCACGACCGCGAAAATCGTCATGGCGCGCGAGGGCTTCGCCACGCCGTGGCCAGCGGCGGCGACATGCACTTCGATGAAATAGGATCGGTGCCGCACCGTCTGAATGAAGAGAAACGTACCGTAAAGCAGCACCGATAAAACACTGACGAAAACGAGCTGACTCGAGGACAAGGTCGGTCCGTAGCTTGACGTCGTATAATCGGGCAGGATGAGCGTGAGAACTGAAAGAGCGATGAGGATGGCGAGATAAGCGCTCGTCGCCATCGGCTCTACTTGCTGCTCGTGGTGACGAAAGCCGCCGAGCAGCAGGCAGAGGCCGACCAGGCCGTTGCAGACGATCATGATCGCGGAGAAGACCGCCTCGCGCGCTTCGGTCGGGTTATCGTCGCCATGTTCGATCATGGAGGCGATGATCGCGACCTCGATAATGGTCACGGCGATGGTGAGCAAGAGCGTGCCAAAAGGCTCGCCGGTCTTGGCGCCGACGATCTCGGCGTGCTGCAGGGCGGCGAACGCGGTCCCGATCAATAGCGCTGCCGCGACGCAGGCCGGAACGAAATCAATCGACGCCGGAATCTGCGAGATCCAGCGTTCGCCCAACATGAAGACCGCGGCCAGCCCAAGCGCCAGCGCCGGAAAAAGGGTCGAGCCGATGGTGATCCTCGCCGCCTGCATTCCGCCCCCTGATCGTCGAAGCCCAAGCTTTGCAGGAGTCTGGCTAAAGGCTCGGGCGCGCGCAAGGCGACGCGCCGCGCAAACGCCGGGCGGGTCGATATTCTGCACAGGTCTTTGTTTCAGCCGCGCGTCGAGCGACTCTTTCCATCGCCGCCTGCGGCGAATAAATCTAGGTCGATGACGCCCCGGCTTACAAATCCTCGCGATCTTCCGCCACAGGAAGACGACGCCTTCGACATGGCCGAGACGCTTGTGGAAACCGAGCCCTGCGACGAGACGGTCGACGCGCCGCAGACTCCCGAAAGCGTCAAGCGCGGCGTCGACGTCATCAAGAAGCACTGGCGCCACGCGCCGAACGGTCCCGGCGTCTATCGCATGATCGCCGAAAGCGGCGAGGTGCTCTATGTCGGCAAGGCGAAGAACGTGCGCAAGCGCATCGCGAGCTATACGCGCCTCGCCGGTCACGTGAACCGCATCGCGCGGATGATTTCGGCGACGACGTCGATGATGTTCATCTCGGTCGAGACCGAAACCGACGCGCTGCTGCTCGAAGCGAATCTCATCAAGCAGTTGAAGCCGCGCTTCAACGTGCTGATGCGCGACGACAAATCCTTCCCCTATATTCTGATCGCCAAGGATCACGACGCGCCGCAGATTTTGAAGCACCGCGGCGCGCGGGCGCGAAAGGGCGACTATTTCGGCCCCTTCGCCAGCGTCTGGGCGGTCAATCGCGCCTTGAATGCGCTGGAGCGCGCCTTTCTCCTGCGCTCCTGCGCGCAAAGCTTTTATGACAACCGCACGCGCCCGTGCCTGCTCTTTCAGATCAAACGCTGCTCCGGCCCCTGCACCGGCGAAATCTCGATAGACGATTACGCCGAGCTGGTGCGCGAGGCGCGGGATTTTCTCTCCGGCAAGAGCCGCAATGTGCGCGAACAGCTGGCGCGCGAGATGACCGAAGCCGCCGAGCGGCTGGAATTCGAACGCGCGGCGCGGCTGCGCGATCGCATCTCGGCGCTCTCCGCTGTTCAGGGCGCGCAGGGGATCAACCCGCGCAGCGTCGAGGAAGCCGACGTCTTCGCGATCGCCAAGGACGCCGGGCGCTTCTGCATCGAGGCGTTCTTCTTTCGCGCCTATCAGAACTGGGGCAATCGCTCCTACTTCCCGCGCGCCGACGCGACTTTGTCGGAGGCGGAGGTGCTGGACGCCTTTCTGGCGCAGTTCTATCAGGAGCATCCTTCCGCGCGCTGCGTGTTTCTCTCTCATCCGATCGAAGACGACGCGCTGCTTGAAGAGGCGTTGACCGCGCGGCTGGGCCGCCGCGTCGAACTGCTCGCGCCCCAGCGCGGCGAGAAGCGCGAACTGGTCGAGCACGCGCTCCAAAACGCGCGGCAGGCGCTCGGCCGCAAACTCGCCGAAGACGCGAGCCAGCAGCGCCTGCTGGCGGCGCTCGGCGCGGCGTTCGGTCTCGCCTCGGCGCCGCGGCGCATCGAGGTTTACGACAATTCCCACATCGGCGGCGCGCAGGCGATCGGCGCAATGATCGTCGCCGGGCCGGCCGGATTCATGAAAGCCCATTACCGCACCTTCAACATCCGCAGCGCCGACATCGCGCCGGGCGACGATTTCGGCATGATGCGCGAAGTGCTGACGCGCCGTTTCGCGCGGCTTGCCAAGGAAGGCGATAAGGAACAGGACGGCGACGCCTTCCCGTCGAAGCCCGACCTCATTTTGATCGACGGGGGACGCGGCCAGTTTGAAGTCGCGCGGGAGGCGTTGCGCGGTCTCGACGTCGAAGGCGTCGCGATCGCGTCGATCGCCAAGGGCGCGGACCGCAACGCCGGACGCGAAACCTTCTTCGTTGAAGGCAGAGAGCCGTTCCGCCTGCCGCCGCATGATCCGGCGCTTTATTTCGTCCAGCGGCTGCGCGACGAGGCGCATCGATTCGCGATCGGAACGCATCGCGCGCGGCGCAAGAAGGAATTCACCAAGAATCCGCTGGATGAAATCGCCGGCGTGGGGCCGTCGCGCAAGCGCGCGCTGCTGCTCGCCTTCGGCTCCGCCAAGGCTGTCGCCCGCGCGGCGCTTTCCGATCTCGAAAAAGTGCCGGGCGTCAACAAGGCGACGGCGCGGCTGGTCTATGAGCATTTCCAGCGCGAATAGGGCACGTCTATTGCCGATGGACGGCGCCCTACTGACCGCCGCAGGAAACGTCGCCTTCCTCGCAGGTAAGCTGATGCTGCAGTCTCTTGGTCTGCTGCTCGGTCAAATCCGAGAGACATTGCGCGACGACCATGCTGTGAATGCTGCCGTCGATCGTCCCCAGCGTCTCGAATGCGCATTGCGCATCCCGGTAGGCGATCCAGGATTTTTGCGCGTCCCGGAGTTTTGGCTGTCCGTCGGCGCTGATCTTTTTCATCAGCTTGGCGTAAACGGCGTTGAGTTTCGCGTCGGCCTGCTTGAAATTGTCGCCCTCGCACAGATTCATGTCGGTCTGAGAGCCGCGGCCGCCGCAGTCCTTTGCGAGCGTCAAGCTCGGCCCGTATAGAAGAGCCGCAAAGGCTGCGGCGAAGGCGCCGACGCGCGTTAGAGGAAGGCTTCTCATCGGCGGAACTCCTTTGCGCCGTCGCTATTGGGGTTGAAAACGCTACCTTGGGTTGGACATGCGCAAATTATTTCGCATTCTTTACGACGCCTATCTGAAGTTCAACCAGGACGATGGTTGGGCGATCGCCAGCTATGTGGCGCTGTCGATTCTGACGTCGCTCTTTCCCTTTCTCATTTTTCTGACCGCGCTTGCCGGCTTTTTCGGCCTGAAGGCGGAAGCCGACGCCGCGAGAAAGCTTCTTTTCGAGGCGTGGCCGGAAAACGTCGCGGCGCCGATTTCGAGGGAAATCCACAATGTGCTGACGGAGCCGCATCGCGGACTCCTGACCTTCGGCGCCGTGTTCGCGATCTATTTTTCCGCAACCGGAGTCGAAGCGCTGCGGGTCGCGTTGAACAGGGCCTATGATACGCGCGAGCAACGCGCCTGGTGGCTGCTGCGGCTCGAATCGATCCTGTTCGTTTTTATTGGCGCCGTATCCCTACTCGCCATCGCCATTCTCCTGGTGCTTGCCCCGCTCGCGCGGGCGATCGCGGAGCGTTACGTTCCGGTCGTCGTCCATGAGCTGCAACATCTCTATGGGCCGGTGCGCTATGGCGTCACTACCGCTGTCCTCACGATGGCGCTTTTCGCCGCCCACAAATTCTTGCCAGCCGAGCGGCGCGGGGTCGCCTTCATCGCGCCCGGCCTGGCGCTGACGCTCATCGCCTCGATCGCGCTCGGCGTCGGCTTTGGCAATTATCTCGCGAGATTCGCCGGCAGCTATATTTCGACCTATGCGGGCCTCGCCTCCATCATGATCGCGATCGTCTTTCTCCAGCTGCTGGCGGCGATTCTCATCTATGGGGCTGAACTCAACCAGACGGTGGCAACGGGCGGCAAGGCCACAAAAAAGCAGGGTTAAGCGCGCCTTAACCGGGGTTTTCTAGGCTGCCCGCATCCGCGCGCTATGGGCGTCGCGACCAAGCGGGGCGTCTCCTCACATGCGCAGCCATGCATCCGGTCACTTCACCGAGCAGCTTCGCGAATTCTCGGCGCGGCGGCTGGCCGAGCTCCTCGGCGTGTTTCTTGTCGTGACCGCCGCCGCCCTGACCCTGTCGCTGGTCAGCTGGTCGGCCCGCGACCCCTCCTTCAACCACGCGACATCGGGCCATGTCCGCAATCTTCTCGGGCCGCCGGGCGCGGTCGTCTCCGATCTCCTCATGCAGCTTGTCGGCTTCGGCGCCATCGCGGCCATCGTGCCGATCGCGACCCAAGGCCTGCGTCTGATGCGTCGTCGACGGATCGGCCGCGCCCTGCTGCGCGTCGGCCTGTGGCTCGTCGGCGTCTTCGCGACCGCCGCGACCGCGTCGCTGCTGCCCGCGACCGATCGCTGGCCGCTGCCCACCGGCCTTGGCGGCGTCGCCGGCGACGCCATCCTTGCTGTTCCGCGCACAATATTCGCCGGCTCGGGAGTGCTGCTGGCGGCGTTCGGCGCCGTCGCCGCTCTTGTCGCCATCCTCACCGTAACCGGCGCCGCGGGCCTCGGCTTCGAATCCGAAGCCGACATGCGCAGCCGGTCTTCCGAAGATGACGTCAACATTCGTCCCGGCGCCGACGATGACGACGACGCCGGCGGCGAGCCTGGCGTGGCGCTGATTTCGCTCGGCGCGCTGATCCACTTCGGGCTGGCGTCGAAAGCGTGGGCGGCGCGGGCGGCCGGCAGGCTCTGGCGACGGCGCCCACGGACGACGGACAGGCCGCCGCCGCCGCGTTATCCGCGCGTCGAACCGACTTTCGAGGAGCAGGCTCTCTATCCGGCGCACGCGCCGGCGCGCGCCCGCAATCTCGACGAATCCGATGTGGCGCCGCCGCCGGCGCCGCGCCGGACGCGGGCCCCGAATCGCGCCGCGCAGCCCAGTTTCAACGCGCGCTATGAAGCGCCGCCGCTCAATCTGCTCGCCGAGCCCAAGAAGCAGGCGAGTGGCGTGAAGCTGTCGCAGGAGGCGCTGGAACAGAATGCGCGTCTGCTCGAGGGCGTGCTCGAGGATTTCTCCGTCAAGGGCGACATCATCAATGTGCGCCCCGGACCGGTGGTCACGCTTTATGAATTGGAGCCGGCGCCCGGCATCAAGAGTTCGCGCGTCATCGGCCTCGCCGACGACATCGCCCGCTCCATGTCGGCGGTTTCGGCCCGCGTCGCGGTGGTCTCCGGCCGCAACGCGATCGGCATCGAACTCCCCAACCAGCGCCGCGAGATGGTGTTGCTGCGCGAACTCGTCGCCTGCGAGGATTTCGCCCGCTCCAATCACAAGCTCGCGATCGCGCTCGGCAAGACCATCGGCGGCGAGCCGGTGATCGTCGATCTCGCGCGCATGCCGCATTTGCTGGTCGCCGGCACTACCGGCTCGGGCAAATCCGTCGCAATCAACACCATGATCCTGTCGCTGCTCTATCGCCTGAAGCCAGAAGAGTGCCGGCTCATCATGGTCGATCCGAAAATGCTGGAGCTCTCCGTCTACGACAATATCCCCCATCTGCTGACGCCCGTCGTCACCGACCCGAAAAAGGCGGTGGTCGCGCTCAAATGGGCGGTGCGCGAGATGGAGGACCGCTACAAGAAAATGTCGAAGCTCGGCGTGCGCAATATCGACGGCTACAACGCCCGCGTCGCCGAGGCGCAAAAGAAAGGCGAGACGATCACCCGCACCGTGCAGACCGGGTTCGACCGCGAGACCGGCGAGGCGATCTTCGAACATGAGGAAATGTCGCTGACGACGCTGCCCTATATCGTCGTCATCGTCGACGAGATGGCCGATCTCATGCTCGTCGCCGGCAAGGACATCGAGGGCGCGATCCAGCGCCTCGCGCAAATGGCGCGCGCCGCCGGCATACATCTGATCATGGCGACGCAGCGCCCGTCGGTCGACGTCATCACCGGCACGATCAAGGCCAACTTCCCGACGCGCATCTCCTTCCAGGTCACGTCCAAGATCGACAGCCGCACGATTCTGGGCGAGCAAGGCGCCGAGCAGCTGCTCGGCCAGGGCGACATGCTTTACATGGCTGGCGGCGGTCGCATTTCGCGCGTGCACGGGCCTTTCGTGTCGGACCGCGAGGTCGAGGACATCGTCGCCCATGTGAAGACTCAAGGCGCGCCGCAATATCTCGACGCCATCACCGCCGAGGACGACGCGGGCGAAGAAGGCGACGCCCCCCTGCCCGGCTCGATGGACGCCGAGGAAGGCGGCGAACTCTACGACCGCGCCGTCAATATCGTGCTGCGCGACAAGAAATGCTCGACGAGCTACATCCAGCGCCGCCTCTCGGTCGGCTACAACAAGGCCGCCTCGCTCGTCGAGCGCATGGAGCAGGAAGGGGTGGTTTCCGCCCCCAATCACGCCGGCAAGCGCGAGATACTGGTTGGCGGCGGGATTGATCGGGGGGCTTATGACGTCGAGGCGGCGGAGTAAGGCTGAATGCAATGGTGGGTCGAGTTAACAGATATCGTTCGAAACATAGGACTGTTTGTTGGCGGCGCCTTCGGCCTGTATTTGGGTTGGAAGCGCGTGACTGTCGCCAATCGACAGGCTGAAGCTCAGACCCGCCTGACCGAGCTTACGCGCAGGGGACACGTCGCCGAACTTGTCAACAGATCGGTTGGGCAATTGGGTGATGAGAAACTTGAAGTCCGACTAGGCTCTATTTTTGCTTTGAAGCAGATTTGTCGGGACTTTCCCGATTGGTCCGAGCCAGTCGTCCAATTGCTGACTATATACCTCAGGGAAAATCGAGTAGATTACGGAGACGCGGAGCCTCCAGCCGATGTCCGTGAAATCATTCGGCTGTTGCAGGACCACTCGGGAACTTGAACATGACGGCCGCAGTCAGAACGGAAAAGCGCGAGACGTTCAAGATAGATCTGAGCGGCGCCTTCATTCGTCGAACCGACCTGAGCGGCGCCAATCTTGAAGGCGCCAATCTGAGCCGCGCCGACTGCACGAACGTAAATTTCAGAGGCGCGAATATGCGAGACGCCAATCTCGATGGCGCTATTCTCAAAGGCGCCGACCTTACCGACGTGCGCAATCTCACCCGTAAGCAAATTGAACGCGCGGTGATTGACGATCGGACGATCCTTCCCTCCGGGCTGGCGGGATAGCTGGCCGCGGCGGAGCGCGACCGGAACACAAATATCGACGATCGATTTTACCCCCGCCCCTTCTGCGCCTCGACATAAGCCCGCAGCACCGCGTTCATGCGCGTCAGATGGCCCTTGCCGTGCGCCTTGAACCAGTCGACAATGTCGCTGTCGAGACGCAGATGCACGCTGGTCTTGCCGCGCGGCGCCACGATACGTGCATCCTTCCAAAAATCCGCGCCGAGCGACTCGGCCTCCGGCGCATCGGCGCGGGTCTTGTCCTCGCCGCGCGCTCGCGCCGCCCTGATTTCACTGAGAGAAAATTTCGCGGTAGTAGATTTCGCGTTCATGCTTATTTGCCTTCTGCGCGCTGATCAGCCGGACAACGCCTTCGCCGCGCCATGTGTAGATGACCCGATAGATCTCCGCCTCGACGCGGCCCAGCGCGATGAAACGAAGCTCGCCATAGTCTTCCCGGTCGTCGACTTTCTCGATCATTTCACTGGCGAAAGCCTCGGCGGCGCGAAGAAAAGAAACGCCGTGCTTGGCAAGGTTCGCCGCCGCTTTTTCTTCATCCCATTCGAATTCGAGTTCCGACATCCGCCAATCCCATTAATACATTATTGTGTACACATATTCAAGCTGATGCGCGTGTCATCGACGATCGCACAATCCTTCCAGCCGAACGCGCGGAATAGCGGCGGCCGGCAAATCCACTTGCCAAGCACTGCAATGACTTAGGCCCCAGAGACGTTCTCCCGCCCCCAATTCCGCCAATTTATGCTAGCAAGACGGCACCCAGCCTCTCTGAGTCGGAACCCGCCGTGAAATATGCCTCCCTCGCCGCACTGATCGCCGCGCTTTCCTTCGCCGTCCCGGCCGCCGCCGCAAATGTCGCGCGCGCCGCGCGGCCGCCCCAGGCAAGCGCGCCCGCGGCCGTCGACAGCGGGGCCATCGAGGCCAAGGTCGCGGAGGCCAAAGTCGCGGAGGGCAAGTCCAAATCCGCCGAGGCCAAGCCTGCTGAGGGGAAGGCCGTCGACGCCAAGCCTGTCGACGCCAAGCCTGTCGAATCCAAGCCCGGCGAGGCGAAGCCTGCCGAAGCAGCCGCCCCGAAGGGCGCAAAGCCGGCCGCGCAGGCGCCCGCGCCAGCTACGGCCCCTTCCGGCGCCATGAATATCTTGCCTGCGGTGGCGGCGGCGCCCGAGCCGACCCTGAGCCGCGCCGAGGCGCTCAAGCGCGCCAACGCTTTTTTTAACGCTTCGCCGGTGATGACCGCCGATTTTGTGCAGATCGGCGGCGACGGCAAGCGCTCGGAAGGCAGGCTGCATGTGCAGCGCGCCGGCCGGGTCCGTTTCGAATATGCCCAGCCTGCGACGATGGAGGTCGTCGCCGACGGCGCTCAGGTCGCGGTGCGCGACCGCAAGCTCAATACGCAGGACCTCTATTTCATCACCCAGACGCCGCTCAAATTCCTGATGAAGGATAAGATCGACCTCGAAAAGGACGTGACCGTCGAGGATGTGAAGGTTGAAGACCTAGGCGTCACGATTTTTATCGAGGACAAGGCGACTTTCGGCGGCACCTCGCATGTGCGTCTGATCTTCGATCCCAAGAGCTTCAAATTGAAACAGTGGCAGGTGAGAGACCCGCAGGGCTACGAGACTCTGATCTCGCTCTTTAATATCGACCAGGCGAAAATTCCCGACGCCGCGCTGTTCAAGATTACGAAATAGCTGGCCTCTAAAGCGGGAAAGAAAAACCTAGTGATTTTGCTCGTCCGGCCAAAAATCGGGATCTATCACCTGCTCGAATGCCCAGGGACATTCCGGTGAAAACGTCGCTTCGATCAAATTCGTTTCGCCGACGGCTTCTAAGATCGCTAATTGGTAAGCTCTCGCCACAGCAATAGGGGCGAGAGGCCGAAGGCTTGGGTTGTCGTCAAGATGGTCGGCTAGAAGACCGCGCTGAACTTTGATGGACGATTCCCAGCTTCTAGTCCTTTTCTGCGGCTGATGTCGCCACTTGAGAAGGTGCAACAGGAGCACGGTAAGTCGGCTTACGAGCTCGCGCTTCTCGGTCCTTCCCATGCTCTCAATTTCCTGCGCAATGTGCTCAATATCGGCTTGTGAAAGCTTGCCCTCGCGCAGCAACGCCGCCTGTTCGTTTGCCCAGGCGTAAAAGTCGCGATCGTAAAGAGAGTTCTGAGGCATCGCCTATCACGCCGCCTTCTTCTTTGGCGCGATGAGCTTGCGGTTCATCAGCGCCTCCGCGATCTGCACGGCGTTGAGCGCGGCGCCCTTGCGCAGATTGTCGGCCACGCACCACAGCACGAGACCATTGTCGACGGTCGGGTCTTCGCGAATGCGCGAGACATAGGTGGCGTCTTCGCCCGCCGCCTCATGCGGCGTGATGTAGCCGCCGGCTTCGCGTTTGTCGATGACGAGCACGCCCGGCGCTTCGCGCAATATGTCGCGCGCTTCGTCGGCGGAAATCGGCTTTTCGAATTCGATGTTCACCGCCTCCGAATGGCCGATGAAGACGGGCACGCGCACGCAGGTCGCGACGAGCTTGATCTTCGGGTCGAGAATCTTCTTGGTCTCGGCCACCATCTTCCACTCTTCCTTGGTGAAGCCGTCCTCCATGAAGACGTCGATGTGCGGAATGAGGTTGAAGGCGATGCGCTTGGGGAACTTCTTCGCTTCAATCGAGTCGGAGACGAACACCGAGCGCGTCTGGGCGAAGAGTTCGTCCATGCCCTCCTTGCCGGCGCCGGAGACCGATTGATAGGTCGAGACGACGACCCGCTTGATCGTCGCCGCGTCATGCAGCGGCTTCAAAGCCACGACGAGCTGGGCGGTCGAGCAATTAGGGTTGGCGATGATGTTCTTTTTGGCGAAGCCTGCCGCGGCGGCTGCGTTGACCTCGGGCACGACCAATGGAACATCCGGGTCCATGCGCCAGGCCGACGAATTGTCGATAACGACGCAGCCCTGCGCGCCGATCCTCGGCGCCCATTCCTTGGCGATGGCGCCCCCCGCCGACATCAGGCAAATGTCGACATCGGAGAAATCGTAAGTATCGAGCGCCTTGCACTTCAGCGTCCGATCGCCGAAGGACACTTCCGTGCCGATCGAGCGCGACGACGCCAGCGCGACGACTTCCGAGACCGGAAAGCGGCGCTCGGCGAGAATATCCAGCATCTCGCGGCCCACATTGCCCGTGGCGCCGACGACCGCAACCTTATACGCCATCATTAAACTCCAGCCGGCGATCCGGCGTCTCTCGATTTAGAAAGGCAGGCCGACCGACATGTTCCCGGAAGGCGACATGCCGATCGGCATTTTGCCGTTGGGCGCGTTCGCCTGTCCGCCTTCCTTCTCTTTTCCTTCTTTTCCTGGCGGCGCTTTGCCTGGAGACCAGCCCTCCAGCTCGCCAAACTGGCGGTCGCCGCCGCCACGCTGCTGGGCCGCCCCGCCGGGCTGCGATTGCTGCGCTTTAGTCTTCTTGGCCTTCGGCGAGAGCGAGACGGCTCCAGACGTGTCGAGCGCGTTTGGGTCGAACTGCTGGGCCGAAGCTGTCCCGCTGCCCGCCGCGATGAGAAAAGCGGCGAGAAAAACCGGGCCGAAAGAACGACGAGCGCTGGTCGACATGGCGCAAATCTCCACAGACGTTTGAATCCGTCCTAAACCGGCGGCGCGGCGGGATCAAGGCGGCCAGCTCAGCGGGCCTGCGCCTCGTCCTGGGCGATCGCCATGTTTTTCAGTTCCGCGATCGCCTTCGCCGGAGACAGGCTCTTGGGGCAGACCTGGGTGCAATTCATGATCGTGTGGCAGCGATAGAGGCGGAAGACGTCGTCGACATAGGAGATTCGGTCCTTCGTCGCTTCATCGCGCGAATCCTGCACCCAACGGAACGCCTGCAGCAGCGCCGCCGGACCGAGAAACCGGTCGGAATTCCACCAATAGCTCGGACAGGCCGTCGAGCAGCAGGCGCACAGGATGCATTCGTAGAGCCCGTCGAGCTTGGCGCGCTGTTCCGGCGACTGCGGCCGCTCCTTCTCGGGGGCGGGTCCGGCCCGCAGCCACGGCTGGATCGCGGCGTATTGCTCATAGAAGATCGTCAGATCGGGCACGAGGTCCTTGACCACCGCCATATGCGGCAGCGGATAGATTTTGATCGCGCCGTCGATCTCATCCATGCCCTTGGTGCAGGCGAGCGTGTTCAGCCCATCGATATTCATCGAGCACGAGCCGCAAATGCCCTCGCGGCAGGAGCGACGAAAAGTCAAAGTCGGATCGATCTTGTTCTTGATCCAGATCAGCGCGTCGAGAACCATCGGCCCGCAGTCGTCGGCGTCGATGAAATAAGTGTCGAGGCGCGGATTGGCGCCGTCGTCAGGGTCCCATCGATAGATGCGCAATTCCCGCAGGCGCTCGGCCCCTTCGGGCCTGGGCCAGGTTTTGCCTTCGGCGACGACGGAGTTTTTGGGGAGGGTGAATTCGACCATATCAATACACCCGCGCCTTCGGCTCGATATAGGCCACTTCGTTGGTCATCGTGTAGCTGTGCACCGGGCGATAATCGATCGATGTGGTCTTCCTGTCGCGATCGATCGTCGCCAGCGTATGTTTCATCCAGTTCTTGTCGTCGCGGTTCGGGAAGTCCTCGCGGGCATGGGCGCCGCGCGACTCGGTGCGGTTGGCGGCGCTTTCCATCGTCGTGACCGCCTGCACGATGAGATTGTCATATTCGAGCGTCTCGACGAGATCGGAGTTCCAGATCAGCGAGCGATCGGTGATCTTGACGTCGGCGCCGTCGCGCCAGACGGCGTTGATCTGTTCGACGCCTTCGGCGAGAACCTCGCCGGTGCGATAGACGGCGCAGTGCGACTGCATCGTGCGCTGCATCCTGTCGCGCAAGACCGCGGTGGGCGCGGAGCCATTGGCGTTGCGGAAAAAATCGAGCCGCGACAGCGCGAGATCGGCCGAATCCGCGGGGAGTTCCGGCTGCGTATCATTCGGCTTGATGAGTTCGGCGGCGCGCAGCGCCGCGGCGCGTCCGAAGACGACGAGATCAATCAGCGAGTTGGAGCCCAGGCGATTGGCGCCATGCACCGAGACGCAGGCCCCTTCGCCAAGCGCCATCAGGCCAGGCACGACCTCGTCGGGATTGCCGTCGCGCTTGTGCAACGCCTCGCCGTGATAATTCGTCGGTATGCCGCCCATGTTGTAATGCGCGGTCGGGATGATCGGAATCGGCTGGCGCGTGACGTCGACGCCGGCGAAAACCATCGAGCTTTCGGAAATGCCCGGCAGGCGCTCATGCAGGATCGCCGGGTCGAGATGCTCGAGATGCAGATAGGCGTGGTCCTTGAGCTTGCCGACGCCTCTGCCCTCGCGAACCTCCATCGTGATCGCGCGCGAGACCATGTCGCGCGGCGCGAGATCCTTCACCGACGGCGCGTAGCGCTCCATGAAGCGCTCGCCTTCGCTGTTGGTCAGATAGCCGCCTTCGCCGCGCGCGCCCTCGGTAATCAGGCAGCCCGCGCCATAGATGCCGGTCGGATGAAACTGCACGAACTCCATGTCCTGCAGCGGCAATCCGGCCCGCAGCACCATGGCGTTGCCGTCGCCGGTGCAGGTATGCGCCGAGGTCGCCGAGAGATAGATGCGGCCGTAGCCGCCGGTCGCAAGCACGGTGAGCGCCGCGCGGAAACGATGAATCGTTCCGTCATCGATCTTCAGGCACACGACGCCTCGGCAGGCGCCGTGCTGATCCATGATGAGATCGAGCGCGAAATATTCGACGAAGAACTTCGTATCGAGCTTCAGCGCCTGTCCATACATCGTATGGAGCATGGCGTGGCCGGTGCGATCGGCGGCCGCGCAGGTGCGCTGCGCCGGCGGACCCTTGCCGAAATCGGTCGTCATGCCGCCGAAGGGACGCTGATAAATCGTGCCTTCGCTCGTGCGCGAGAAGGGAACGCCCCAATGCTCCAGTTCATATACGGCGGGGGGCGCGTTGCGGCACATATATTCGATCGCGTCCTGGTCGCCGAGCCAGTCGGAGCCCTTGACGGTGTCGTACATGTGCCACTTCCAATTATCCGGCCCCATGTTGCCGAGTGCGGCGGCGATGCCGCCCTGCGCCGCCACCGTGTGCGAACGCGTCGGAAAGACCTTGGTGACGCAGGCGACGTTCAGCCCCGCCTCGGCGCAGCCGACCACGGCGCGAAGCCCCGATCCGCCGGCGCCGACGACGACGACGTCAAAAGTGTGATCGACGATCGGATACGCCCGGCCGCCGACCGACACATTTGATGCGGGACCCTGTGCAACCATCATCGAGCCTTCTCTGGATGTCATTCGATCGAACGCAGTTCGCTGCGTCGTTACTAGGCGAGTTCATTGACATCGAACGAGCGCCGCCGCCCGCTCGGCCGACTATTTCGGGGCGGCGATGAGGAGGATGGCGAAAGCCCAGAGCGCTGCGATCAAGCGCGACGCCCACAGGTTGGCGATGAAAGCCCATGCCTTCAACGCCCCGTCGTGCACATAATCTTCGATGATGTCGTCCATGCCCTTGCGTGCATGGATCATGCCGACGACGCCGAAAGCAAGAAGCACGAGCGCGGGAATTGGTCGGCCGATTTCGGCGCGCACGCCGTCGAACGATTTGCCCGCCAGTCCGAGAATCCACCAGGCGCTCAACGCGCCGAGCGGCGCCAGCGCATAGGAGGTGAGCCGCATGAAGCGCGCGTGAGGTGAGCCGCTATGGTCGGAGACATAGGCGTCGCCCGTCCCGGTTCGACCGCTCTTGAACTTTGTCGCGACCGTCATGAGTTCGCTCCGTCTAGCTCGCCAGCGTCTTCAGGATGTAAACGAGCAGCGTCAGCAGGATTCCGCCGACGAGCGTCCCTTGCGCGAGCAATTCGCGCCCCTGCGGGTCCATGTACAGGCCACGATCCCAGAGGGCGTGACGCACGCCGCCGAGCAGATGATGGAAAATCGCCCAAACGATCAGCAAGATGATGAGATTGCCGATGAAGCCCGAGGCGATCCAGGCAACGGCGGCGAAAGCGCCCCCGCCGATCGCCGCGCCGAGCAGGAAAAGCGTCAGCAGCGCGATGCCGGCGTAAAGCCCCGCGCCGGTGATGCGATGGGCGATCGACATCATCATCGTCAGGATGGGCTTGAAGATCGTCAGATGCGGCGACAGCGGCCGCCGCGCGGCGAGCCTGTCTATATCGGCGTCGGCCATAGGGAACCCTCTCGCGTGCGGCCGATCTGCTTCTCGGAACGCTTCCAAGCAGATAATTCAATTGTTGCGGCGCCGCAACCACAAGCCGTCGGCGACATCGAGATATGCAAAAGCCCCGTCGCCGGGGCTTCTGCCGCTCATATCATACAGCATTTACGTTCAATAGGCCGCCGCCGCCGGTCCTGGCGCAAACATCCAGTTGAAACGGTAGTTGACGCCGGCCCGAACCGTATTGAGATGGGCGCGTTGCTGGGTTTCGATGACGAAGGGGCCGGTAAATACCCGGTCGTAATCTGCCCCGATGTTTGCGTAGAGATATTCGACCTTGGCCGACCAGTTCGGCAGGAAGGCGTATTCGAGCCCTCCGCCGGCGGTCCAGCCGGTTCCGGTGCGCCTCTGAGAGCCGAGCCAACCGTAGTTGAGACGCAGGTCGCCATAGGCGAAGCCGCCGGTCCCATAAAGGAGCAACTGCGAATTTAGGAGCGACACGCCGGCGCGGCCGCGCACCGTGCCGAACCAGCCGACGCTGCGCGTCGCGCCAAACGGCTGATCGGCGGCGCCGACGCTCGATCCCTGAAAATCGGTTTCGAGACCGGCGACGAAGAGCGGGGTGAACTGATAGTTGTAGCCAAACTGGGCGCCGCCGACGACGCCCCCGGCGTTGGACGCGTTCGACAATGGCGCCAGCCAGTGCCCATAACTGTATTGATCGAGCCAGCCGCCGCCGAGATTGAGGCCGACATACATGCCGGTCCAGGTCAAGACCGGCGGCGGCGGAATATAGACGGGCGGCGGGCCCTTGCGCGACGGCAGATCGGCGGCCGATGCGGACATGACGGCCAGGGACGCCGCGACGGCAAGACCGAAAACTGGTTTTTTCATGAGAACCTCGATGCTGCGTTGTTTAAACGCCAGCGCCCCCGCCGGTCTTGAAATGACTGGCCAACAATGGCGCAATTGCGGAAGATTTATGCTTGTTTTTCAATGTTTAAGCGACATGCTTAGCGCGCGGTTAACGCGCCCGCTCCGCGGCGCCGCCCGTTAACGCCCACTCAAGCCGTTTGCCGCCGCCGGCCGGTTCGATGACCGTCCGCCCAGAGCGCGACAAGCGCCAGCGAAGCGCAAAGCGCGCCCGCCCAGAATGCGGCCGCGGGGCCGAAGGCGTCCCAGAGCGCGCCGGCGGCGGCGCTGGCGACAAGCAGCGCCACGCCGCTCGCCAAATTGAACACTCCAAACGCCGAGCCGCGTAACGCGGCCGGCGCGACGTCGGCGACGAGCGCGGCCAGCAGCCCCTGGGTGAGGCCCATATGCAGGCCCCAGAGCGCCACGCCGAGCCATACGAGCGGCATGTGATCGGCGACCGCCAAGGCGGCGTCGGCGGCGATCAGCGCGACAAGGCCGGCCATCAGCGGCGTATTGCGGTCGCCGCGGTCGGAAAAGGCGCCGACGGGATAAGAGGCGCCGGCATAGACCACATTCATCGCAACGAGCACCAGCGGCGCGAGCGCCTCCGGCAGACCGACGGCGCTCGCCTTCAGAATGAGGAAAGCCTCGGAAAAACGCGCCAGACTGAAGACGACGCCGATCGCGACAACGATCCAGAAGGGGCCGCCGAGCCGGCGAATCTCCTCGATATGCAAAGGAAAGCGCGCCGGCCGCGGCGGCCGGGAGGACTGCGGCTCGCGCACGCCGAACGCCAGGACGGCGACGGCGAGCGCCGCCGGAATCGTCGCGATCCAGAACACCAAAGGGATGCTGTTGGCGGAGAGCCACATCACGGCGACCGCGACCGCCGGGCCGAGGAATGCGCCGACCGTATCGAGCGACTGGCGAAGCCCGTAAGCCGCGCCGCGAATCGAGGCCGGCGCGAGATCGGCGACCAGCGCGTCGCGCGGCGCCCCGCGGATGCCCTTGCCGACGCGATCGATGAAGCGCGCCGCCATCACCCAGGCGACATTCGGCGCGAGCGGAAACATCGGCTTGGTCAGCGCCGCGAGCCCGTAGCCGATGATCGCCAGCTGCTTGCGCCGGCCGAACCAGTCCGACAGCGCGCCGGAGAAAATCTTGACGATCGAGGCGGTCGCCTCGGCGACGCCCTCGATGATTCCGACTTCGGCCATCGAGGCGCCCATCGCGCCGACGAGATAGATTGGCAGCAGCGCATGGATCATCTCGGACGAGAAATCCATGAGCAGCGAGACGATCCCGAGCGCCCAGACGCCGGAAGGAATGGCGCGCAGACGCGAGCGGGCGCTGAAATCGTTCATGAACGTAGGGCTCGCGCGACACCCTCTCCCAAAGGGAGAGGGTCGGTCCGAAGGACCGGGGTGAGGGGTTACGATGTCGCTGCTTCAGGCGCAAGGAATCCGCTGCGGCTGCGCCAAAATGAGGGCGGGGAACCCCTCACCCGGCTGCTCCGCAGCCACCCTCTCCCTATGGGAGAGGGTTGCGCGCCCCCTACGCCTTCAGCGCCTGGGCCAATCGGGCGATCCCGGTCTCAATCTCTTTTTCGGTGAGCGCGACGAAGCCCAGCATCAGCAGACGGTCGCCGCCGTCGTTTTCGTCGAAGCGCAGCGCCGAACCCGTCGCCAGCGAACAGACGCCGACGCCCGCGGCAAGCCCTCGCCGCTCTACCTCGGCGGCGTCCGGAAAGCCGTCCGGCAGTCTCCAGACGAGATGCATGCCGGCCTGCTCGCCGTATATTTCGCAGGCGCCGAAGTGATTCCTGAGCGCATTCAACAGCGCGTCGCGCCGATCGCGATAGAGCTGGCGGATGCGCCGCAAATGGCGTCCGAATTCGCCGCTCGACATGAAATCCGCCATCGCCGCCTGTTCGAGCCAGCTCTGGCCGTTGTTCATCAGCATTTTCATCCGCCGCCCCGCCTCGGCGAGGCGGCGGGGCAGCACGATATAGCCGAGGCGCAGTCCCGGTCCCATGCACTTGGAGAAGGTGCCGAGATAGATGACGCGCTCGTTGCGATCGAGGCCTTTGAGCGCGGTCAGCGGCGAGCCCATGAAGCGGAAGTCGCTGTCGTAGTCGTCCTCCATGATATAGGCGTCATATTGCGTCGCCCAGGCAAGGAGTTCGATCCGGCGCTGCAGGCTCATGGTCACGCCGATCGGATATTGATGCGACGGGGTGACATAGGCGACGGCGCCCTGGGTTTTCGGCAGTCGCGCGACGTCGAGCCCGTCCTGATCGACGGGCACCGGATGAAGCGTCGCCCCCAAGCTTTCGAGCACGAAGGCCGCGCCCTGATAACAGGGGGATTCGACGACGGCGGCGCAGCCCGGCCTGACCAGCAGGCGCCCGACCAGATTGAAGCCGTCCTGGCAACCGCCGACGATGACGATCTGCTCCGGATCGGCGACGACGCCACGCGCCGGCGCGAGATGTTTGGCGATCGCCCGCCGCAGCTCCATCAGTCCGGCGGGATCGTTATAGCTGGTGAGATTGGCGCCTACCGATTTCAGACGATTCTTGATGTGGTGCGACCAGGCCTTGAGCGGAAAGGATCGCGCGTCGGGCCGGCCGACCCAGAAATCGGCGGCGAGACGGCGCCGCTCCGGATCGGCAAGGCGGTGGGTGCGCAAGGCGCCGCAGGGCGGCGGCGCTTGATCCGCGGCGACTTGCTGTTTGTCAGGCGGACCGCGATCGTCGGCCGAGAGAAACGCCGTATCCGGCAGGTCGGGCGCGACGAAGGTGCCGACATAGGGCTTGGTGCGGATATAGCCCTCGGCGATCAGCCGCTCATAGGCGAGAACCGCCGTGTTGCGCGACACGCCGAGCTGGTTGCTCAATTCGCGCGTGGTCGGCATCGGATCGTCGCACTTGAGCTGACCGTTGAGGATCATCGAGCGTATCTGATCGAAAATCTGATTCTGCAGCGTGGTCTTTTCCGACTCGCCCAGAATGATCGACAGTTGCACATGCCCGCTCCTAACGACGCGCGCCGGGCGATCCGTGGTCGTAAAGGTCATCGCTGCACTCTCCTGGGCGCAACCTAATGCGCTCTTATTCCATGCGCATAGGTCCACAGGGAATGTAAGCATTGGCGCCAACTTCGGCAGGCCTCCGGTCGACGGCGTCAGCCAGAGAAAGAGAGGGTTTCTTAAGCTGGCGCCATCAGGTTGTTCGCTCCTGGCGCTTTTGCTCGGACGCGGATTGCGGAAAGCTGCAACGGTCCTTTCGAGGCGCCAGAATATATCCAGGGAGACCGGAAATGCCGTTTTCAAACTCGCGCCTGATGCCGCTGGCGTTTTGGGTCGGCTTTCTCGCTCTGGGCCTCGCTACCAATGTCCCTCACGAAACAAAGGCCCGTGGCGTCGCGCGCGACAGGCATGAAATGAGCCTCGCCAGCGCGGCCGACAAGCGCCTTCCCCTGCTGTTGATTCAATATCCAGGACAGACCGTCCTTCGCGACTGAGCCCGCGACAAGAAAACTCCTCATGCGCCGCGCAAGCGGCGTTTTTTTTGCTCCGTTCTTATGATTTGCGCACGGGCGCGAGGCGGTTCAGCACCGTAATCGACAGGAAGCCGCCGATCCAGGCGCCCACGGCGGCGAAGGCCACATAGGCCCAATTCGAGGTGTAGCTGATGACGGCGAAAGCCGAGAGCAGATACCAGATGCTGCTCCAACTCGCCGCAGCGACGCGCCGGCGCTCCGACACGGCCGCGTTGAAGAACACATAGACCGCGTCGGTGATGGCGGTCGAGGCCGCGACGCCGATGCCGATCAGCGGGTCAATGCTAGGCAGGTCCATGGTCTCCTCCGCTTTGGCCCGTTCGGGGCGGAGGCAGCTATGGACGCCGGAATCGGGCGAGGCAAATCGAGACCGACAGGTCGCAAAACGCGACGGCCGCGCGCTAATCCTCGTTTCGCCCGGTCTCTTCTTTTGGACCGTCTTCCTCGATGGCAAGTCCGAGCGACTCAGCCAAGGCCAGCCGCAGCAGCAACAGGGCCATTCGCTCAGGCAGCGGGTCGCTCGTGACAGCCTCAAATGACAAGCGTAGCGCTATTCCAACTTCGCGCTGGATCACCACCGAGACTCGATCGTCGTCGGTTCGATTGGCCGGACGCATGATCGACCTCCTAGCGACTAAACGAACTGGCTTGCGCGTGGTTCCCGCAAAATATTGAATTTACGAGCAAAGTCATAGCCGACCGGGCAAGTTGACGGGCTTGCCGACGTGGAGACCGCGTCCTGTTCGAAATCCGGCGGGTCGAATGGCTTAACCCGCATTCGCCGGATGAACTCTGATTTTGCTGTACAATTTCGGCATTTATGGCATCATTTTCAGAAGGTTAGGCTCGTTTGAGCGAGGCGGCGATGACGAACCCGGCGGGTGAATCGGCTAGCGAG
>Ga0194120_10003072_pt1 | contig 27763 bp, 23 predicted proteins | sample TA2MahCa65mmetaG_FD_148642 | JGI IMG/M metagenome (GOLD analysis project Ga0194120, IMG submission 148642) | Freshwater microbial communities from Lake Tanganyika, Tanzania - TA2015019 Mahale Deep Cast 65m | ecosystem: Environmental > Aquatic > Freshwater > Lake | place: Tanzania: Lake... | reverse complement strand
GCACCCCTGCGGGCCGTCCAATGCAACATAACGAGCATTATCAGAAGTTAGGCTGGGCGCGCGGCCAGCCGCCGTGGACCTCGCGACCCCCGCGCGCGCACCCCGGTCGGCACCTCGCCGCGCACCCCGCCGCGCACCTCGCCACGACCCTCGGCCCGCCCCGAAAACACCGGGCCCGCGAACTCATCCCGCGAGCTCATCCCGCGAGCACACCCCCCTCGACACGCCGCCGGATCGCCACACCGGCCATCGATCCGACCGCTGGACCACACACCCGCACTGCGGTGATCGAAACAAGCCCCAGCCAGCCTGCGCAACCGGACCCACCCCGTGCTCCGCGTCGAGCGCTGTTCAGGGGGTCCCTTTTCAGCGTGCCGCGGGGTCCCTTTTCTGCGTGCCGCGGGGTCCCTTTTCAGCGTGCCGCCCACACAAGTCTCGGAACTGATGCCCTCGAGGATCGTGAGCATCGACGCGCGGACTCCGCCGCGCCCAACGCGGCCCGAGGCCGACGTTCGAGCCCCCCAAGTCCAAGGCGCGCGTCCAACGCCCCAGCCGCGCGCCCGAGCGCGCCCAGTAGCGCCCGAGCGCCGCCCAATCACTCCCGAGCACGCCCGAGCACTCCCGAGCACTCCCGAGCAACCCCGAGCACCCCCGAGCACCTCAGGCACACCCGCGCGCCCTTCCTGCGGCGGGCCTGCCCCACCCGAAGCTCTATTTGCAACTTCCTAGGCTGCGTCGAGAGCCCCGCTCCAGCCAGCGGGAAGTCCCGCTTTTCGCCCCCGCGCACTCCCCGCGGCGCGGTCCCTCAAGCAGATCTCCCTGCGCGACGAGATTCTCACCATGCTCGAGATTCCAACCATGCTCCTGCGCCTCTCGCCCATCGCGCTCCTCGCCGCCTGCAGCGTCGCCCCCGACACGGCGAGCGCCCCCACCCGCGTCGGAGGGAGTCCGGCGACCTTCGTCGCCGACCTCACCGTCGCGCGCGCCCCCTTCCGCGACGTGCAAGTCGATTGGAAGCAGCGCCTCGACCAGCCCTACGTGTTCGTCGAGGCGCGCGGCAACTACACCCACGTCGGTCGCTCGCTCGAGCGCGTGTTCGCGCTCGCCGCGGCCGAGGGTCTCGAGCCTTCGGGCGCACCGTTCGCCCTGTACTACGACGATCCGGGCAAGGTCGCCGTCGACGAGCTGCGCCTGCGCGCGTGCTTGCCACTCGCGCGGCCGTTCGAGACGCGCGGCGAGCTTCGCTACGACGTCCTCGAGAGCACCACCGTCGCCTACGCCTTCATCGCCGGTCCCTATCCCGAGGTTCCGCGCTCCTACCCCGCGCTGTTCTCCTACCTCGCGCGCATGGACTGGGTCGAGAACGGACCGATCCGCGAGATCTACCTCGTGAACCCCGGTGAAGTGCAGGACTTCGCCGAGCTGGTCACCGAGGTGCAGGTGCCCGCCACGGCCGCGCGCTGAGCGGCGCCGCGCCTAGTGCGCGATCGACGCGCTCTGAGCCGGATAGCAGCAGAACACGTCGAGACGACCGCCTTCGCCGCGCCGAGCGCGCAGGCGATCGCCGACTTCGAGCGCCGCGGCGAGTCGCGGTTCGATGTCCGCTTCGAAGCTCTCGCCGCGCGCATCGGCGAAGGTCGGACGAGGTCCGTCGAGCGAAGCGATCTCGTACAGCGCGGACGGACCTCCGCCATCGTTGCGGCACCAGCGCTGGGCCTCGACGAGCCGCGCGAGCGCGCGTTCGAGCGACGGAATCGTCTTCTCGTAGCCGTCGAGCAGCGCGACATCGTGGTTCTCCTGCGACCACGCGCAAAACTCGCGCAGCGCGCGCAGCATGCGCCGCACGTCCTCGGCGCTCTTCAGCATCCGGCGTTCCGGCAGCCACACCGCCGCGAACACGAGCAGCTCGCGTCCCGAGAGGTTCTCGAACACGCCGTAGTCCGCGCCGAACTCGCCGAACGCGCGCACCACCGAGACTTCGCGCGCCTGCGCTTCGCCGCGCGTGCGGCCGAGTTCCCACAGGAACTCCTCGACCATCGCTCCGACGACGCCCGGGAAGTCCGGCGCCGGCGCGCCGTCGATCGCGTCGGGATCGTAGGTCTCGCTCTCGAGCTCGAGGTCGCGCTCGAGCTCGCGGAACAGCGTGTCGAGGTCCTTGCCCGCGCGCCGTCCCGCGTCGAAGGCCTCGATGGCGGCGCGCGCGTCCTGCATGCGCGCGGTCGGTCCATCGCTCTCGCTCGGCTGCGCGTTCGAGGCAGCCGCGAGTTCGACCCACGCGTCGAGCAGCACGCGTCGCGCGATGTCGAGATCCATGCGCGTGTCGAAGGCGAGCGCTTCGAGCACGCTGGCGAGCATGTCGTCGACGCCGTGCACGACGCGCGACGCATCGAGCGGCGCGCCGCGCAGGTCGGCGAAGATCTGCTCGACGCGCGCCGAATCGACGCCACCGGCGAGCAACGCCGCGCGCGCCACGCCGACCGCGTCGGCGCGCGCGGGTTCGACGCGGCGCCAGAACATGCCCTCGAGCTCGGCTTGCGTGAGGCGCAGCACGCCGCGGCGCGCTTGGCGCAGGTGCTCGAAGTCCGCGAGCAGGGCGCGCAGCAGCTTGCTCGACCGGAACACGCCGGCCGCTGGAGAGACGCGATAGAGCGACTCGCCGATCGCGAACAGCCGACCGACGATCACGTCGTCCGCGCTGAGCGCGCGCGAGCCCTCGGGCTCGTTGAGCGGATACTCCCCCATCGCGGCGAGATCGCGCACCCACACGCCCTCGCCCTCGGCCACGCCCGTCACCTGAAACACGGAGCAGCGCGAAGCGAGCAGCGCGCGCAGCGCGTCTTCGTGGAGTTCCGCGGCCTCGATGTCGTCGAGCCGATGCAACGCCCACTCGACCGGGGCTCCTCCGAGGACGTTGCTCGGGCGCTCGAGCAGGAACCACTCGCGGTGGCGGCGGAACGCGCGCGGCGCCTCGTCGTCCGATGCGGGCGGCTCGCCCGCCGAAAAATACTCGCGGCGGCTGTGCTCGAACTCGGCTGCGACGAGCGCCTGAGCGAGCACGGCGCGCTCGAGCGCGGACAGGGCCTTGTCGATCTCGTCGGGTTCCAGACGCATGGAGCCCGAGATTGTAGGAGCACCGCCGCAACGGCGCGCGGGCTTGACGTGCGGGCGGCGGACGCCTACCCTCTCGCGCTGACAATTCGTCAAGCGAGCGTGGCAGGGGAAGCCGGTGTGAATCCGGCGCGGTCCCGCCACTGTGAGCCGTCTGCCATCGAGCCCGTGCGCCGTCGTCCGAGCGCTCTCCCACCCGCGGAGGCGAAGGACGTCGGCAGGCCACTGGGATCGGCGCTGCTTCCTGCAAGGAGAGCTTCCGCGCCGCGCCCGGGAAGGTCCGCTCGAGGGCGCCAACGGCGAGTCAGGAGACCCAACGCGCGTCGCTGCACCTCTCGGATCTCGAGGTTGGGTCCGGTGCCTATTGCGGAGCGCACGCTGTGCGCGCTCCCGTCGGCCCAAGGCTCGCGGTCCGACCGGCGCCGCACCACCCCTTTTCGACGTGCGGCGACGGAGATGTCGACGGTCGATCGACGGGTCACTCCATGTTGCTACGCCCTGCCTTGTGCTGTTTTGTTCTCGCGCTCGCTTCGGCTGTGCCCACGCGCGCGGACACCACGCTCCCCGGCTTCGCGCTCACGAGCGCGACCAACCCCGCCCCCTCCAGCGTCTCCTGCTCGCTCTCGGATGGTGACTTCGTCACGTTCGATGGCCTGCTGGTCCAGCGTTGGAACGGCGACGGCTCGCTCGACACGACGCTGGCCTCGTTCCAGACGTTCGTGTTTCCGAGCTTCATCCGCGTCACACCGGCCGCCGACGCCGTCGTGATCGGCGACAGCGGCACCTTCTCCCCCACGCCCGGCGGCGACCTGCGCATCGTCTGGCTCGACGGCTCGGGAAGCGGCCTGATCGCCCCGCTCGCCTACAACTTCGACGGGAAGTTCTTCCCCAACGGGGAGCTGCTCGTCTCGGCCGCACCCGCGGGCTTCGGCGTCGGAACCGACCTGTTCCGCGTCAACATCACGACCGGCGCGCTGCACCTGCTCGGCCACCTCGACGGCCCCTCGGGGCCCGTCGCGGTCGGCCGCAACGGCGACGTTTTCTACGGCACTCAGCAGGACTACTCGCTGCCGAGCGCGCCCCAAAGCGTCCTGCGCTGGAGCGGCGCTCTCGTGGCCGCGGGCACGCCGCTGTCGGCCGCCAACGCCGTCACGTACGCGGCCGGACTCGCGGGCTCCACGGCGCTCGAATTCGAGCCCGGCCGTGAGCGGCTGTTGATCTCGGAGAACAGCTACTCGACCGGCAGCTACCGCATCGTGCGCGTGCGCCCCGGCGGCGGCACGACGCAGCCACTGCTCGTCGCGCAGAACTGGATCAGTACTCTGCGCTTCGAACGCCTCGGCGACGGGACCTTCGACGCCTACCAGCCCGGCGACGGACTGCGCATCGCCTACACGACGACCGACTTTTTCTCGACCGACGATCTCGTGCGCTTCGCGCCCGCTCGGCCGCAGCTCGCCCTCTCGGGGCCGGGTCTCGTCGGCGCGGGAGCCGTGGTGCTCTCGCTCAGCGGAGGCGTGCCCAACGGCAGCGCGCTCCTGACCTACTGTCCGCAGACGGCCATGCTCCCGCAGGAGACGAGCTACCTGCTGCCCTACTTCCTCCTGCGCACGTCCTTCACGCTTCCCTCCACCGTGCGCATGCCGTTCCTCGTGCCGACGGATATCAACGGCGCGGCGACCGTCACGCTGTGGAATCCGGGCGGCCTCGCGGGTCAGTACGGCTGGCAGTTCCTCGTCGGCCGCCCCAATGGAACGTTCATCGGCGCGAGCGACGTCGAGCAGTTCTAGCCAGCCCCAAGCGCTTTCCCATCGCAGGCCGCGCGGACGTTGCGTCGCGCGGCCTGCGCTCGTTCACGTGACGGTTCGCAGCGCCCGAAACCACGGCAGCGCCGCGCGCAAGCGAGGCTCGAGCCCGTGCGAGAGCGTGCTCGTCTGCTGCGAGCAGCCTTCGCACGCCCCGCGCATGCGCACGCAAATCGTGCCGTCGTCCTCGACGCTCACGAGCTCGATGCCCCCGCCGTCGAGTGAGAGCATGGGCGCGATCTCCGCGAGCACGCGCTCGACTTCGTCGACACGCTCGGGATCGGACGGCGCGACGCGTTGCGCGCCCAAGGCGCGCGCCAGCCACTCATGCATGCCCATCGACGTGCTCCACCAGCCACGCACTCGGCAGCTCGAGCCTCCAGCCCGCGCCATCCTCATGCAGACACGCGCCGTGGCGCGCACAGTCGAGCGCGGGAAATTCCGCGCGTGCGCGCGCGCCATCCGCGCGCGTGAGACGCAAGCACCATGCGTCGCGCTCGCGCGACGCCGACAGCGCGAAATTCCCCTCGAGCGCGGCGCAGGACTCCCACACGAGCGCGGCGATGTCCAGACACAGCGCGGCCGTGCGCGGACTCCCGGGGGCGAGGGTCATGGTCGGAAGCGACGCGGGCAGCGCGAGTTCCTTGCGCTCGCGCCGCAGCGTCTCCGCCACCATCCTCAACGTGACTCCCAGACCGTCGCGCTCCTCGCGCGCGAGCAACAGATCCGTCCCGAGCGAACGCGCGAGCAAGCCGAGCAACCAGCCCTGTTCCTCGGCGGCGCGCGCTGCGTGCGCGAGATCGGGGCCCGCTTGCGCGAGCACGTCCGCTCGGGGATCGCAGAGCATCGAACGCAGCACGACCAGCAACTGCGTCGTGTTGTTGATGCGATGCACGAGCGCTGGCAACAACGCGGCCGCCAGCCGCGGGTGGCGCAGCGCGGGCGAGCTCACACCGCCACCGCGCCCAGCGAGAAAGTGGGTGCCGAGAAAGGGAATCGAACCCTTACTCCCGTGAGGGAAACGGATTTTGAATCCGTCGCGTCTGCCAGTTCCGCCATCCCGGCCCGAGTTCCTTTGAGGGCCCTAGGATGACGCGCGAGCCGCGGTTCGTCCACAGGCTGCACGCTACGCGCGCTCCAGCGCGGGCCCGAGTCCGCGCGCCACGCCTTGCGCGCGCGCTGCGTGGCGGAGGGCCGCGAGGATGCCCGGACCGAAGGCCTCGGGTCCGTGCATGTCGTGCGAGAGCCGCAGCACCTCGCCGCCCCCTCCGAGCAACACGTCCTGATGCGCGTACAAGCCAGGCAGGCGCACGGAGTGGATCGGCACACCGTGTTGAACCTCGCCGCGCGCGGCGTGATGGCTCGTCGGCGGCGCGAAGGCGTCGCTTCCGGCGCGCGCGCGCTCGGCGGACATGCGACGCGCCGTCTCCGCCGCCGTGCCGGACGGTGCGTCGAGCTTGCGTTCGTGATGTCCCTCGACGATCTCGGCTCCCGCGAACCACGGCGCCGCTTCCGCGGCGAAGCGCTGGAGGAGCCACGAACCCACGCTGAAGTTCGGCACGACCAGACCGCCGAGCCCGAGCTCGCGCGCACGCCGGTCGAGCGCAGCGCTCTCCTCCACCGTGACGCCCGACGTGCCGACGACGATGCGCAGGCCGCGCTCGAGGAGCTCGTGAGCATGCGCCGCACCCAGCCCGGCGTGGGTGGCTTCGAGCGCCACCACGGCGCCGCTTGCGCGGGCGAGCGCGCGCCAATCGCTGCCGCGATCCCACTCGGCCACCAGCTCGAAGCCCGGACTGCGCCGCACGAGCTCGCAAGCGAACGTCCCCAGCCTGCCGCGAGCGCCGAGCACCGCCACGCGCAAGGCCGTCATCGCGCACCCGCCGCCTTGCGCAAGGCCGACTCGAGAATGCGCACGCACAGCGCGGTGTAGTCGAGGCCCTCGAAGGCGGCTTCCTGCGGCAGCAGCGAGCGCTCGGTGAAGCCCGGCAGCGTGTTCACTTCGAGCATCACGGGCTCGAGTTCCACACCGCCACGGCTCGGCACGATGAAGTCGATGCGTGCATAGCCCTCGCAGCGCGTGCGCGCGAACACGCGCTCGGCGGCGTGGCGGATGCGCGTGATGCTGCGCTCCCCCACCGACCGCGGCGGGCAATACTCGTGCGCACCGTCGGCCGAGTACTTCTCGGCGTAGTCGAACCACTCACCCTTCGTCGGACGGATCTCGATCGGCATCAGAGCGCGCGGCGAGTCGCCGCGCTCGCCGAGCACGCCGCACGACGTCTCGATGCCCGCCACGCGGGCCTCGACCAGCACGTCGTCACCCGTCGCGAGCACCGCCTCGACGGCGGGTTCGAGCGCCGCTCGATCGCGCGTGAGTGTCGTCGCGACCGAGGAGCCTCCAAAGCGCGGCTTGATCACCCAGCCCTCGCTCGAGAGCTGCTCGATGCGCGCGAGCAGCGACGCGCGGTCCACGCCCCACTCCGCGGGACAAAAGCACATTCCCGCCGCGACGCGCACGTCGACGGATTGCGCGATGCCGCGCGTCGCGAGCTTGTCCATGCACACCGCCGAGGCGCGCACGCCCGAGCCCGTGTGCACGCGCCCGCTCGCCGAGAGAAACCCCTGAATCGTCCCGTCCTCGCCCTCGCCGCCGTGCAGTCCGAGGAAGAACACGTCGACGCGCTCCAGACGCGCGAGCGCGACTTCCGCCGCGAGCGCCGCGCCCTCCACGATCCAGCGCCCCTCGGCGTCGATCTCCACTTCGAGCACTTCGCGCGGCAGCGCGGCAGAGCGCGTGAGCTCGCCGCGCAGCGCGCGCGCGATGCCCTTGCCACTGCGCAAGGACACCTCGCGCTCGCTCGAACGTCCGCCGGACAGCACGGCGACGCACAGGGATTCGACTCGTTGTTCGTTCGCTCGCTCGCGTGCGCTCATCGGTAGAGATGTCCGTGCCCGCGAACTTCTGGCCGGTTGGGGCCGCGGGCGACGAACGTCTCCAGATCTTCCGCGAGCAGCGGGTCAACTTCCACAGGGTGCAGCCCGCCCTCGTCGGGAACGGGGAGCGGCAGGCCCGCCGAGCGAATCCACTCCGAGTGCAGTCGGCACAGGTCGGCCCGCGTCGTGGCCGGGCTGTCCTCGCCGGTGCTGTTCTTGACCGGGCTGAACTCCCGATGGCGCGCGACCTCGAGCGTCACGCTGCGCTCGCTCCGTCCGAGCGCGTCGAACACGAACGTCTCGAACTTGACGCCCTGCTTCTTCACCAGCGCTCCCGCTTCCCAGACCTCCATGGACTTGCGGGCGAGGTGCCAAGGGAGTTGCAGGCCACCGCGGTTGAGCTCGGCCACGAACTCGATGTCGAGCACGTGCAGCGCGATGTTGCCCGCGCCAAAGCGCAGCTTGCCCTGCTCGTCGCGGGCCTCGCGCAACTCGGAGGGCAGGTCGGTGTACTCGATGCACGAGAGTTGGCCGTCGACGCGACCGATCACGCCGACCTTCTCGCCGGCGTTGCGCTTCTCGACCACCTTGCTCGACATCGACGCGCCCTCGAGCGCGTGCAGACCGAGGAACAGCGGATCGGCCGGCGGCGCCAGCGGGTTGTCGACTTGGAAGTACGAGAGGTGTCGCAGGCCGCGGCGGCGCGCATCCTCGAGGGCACCCGAGCGCGCGAACGCCTCGAGCGAGCCGCCGTGTCCGTTGGGCGCGAGGAACAGGCGATCCTCGCCCGCCATCAGGATGCGGCCCTCGAAATCGAGCGCGGGGACCATCGACTGGCTGAAGAACATCACGTCGCGCGCATCGAGCCCGAAGTAGCCGTGCTCGGCGAAGAACTCCCGCGTCTGCGCATCGTTGCCGCGCGAGGTCATCACGTACCAAGGCGCGGGCCGACCGTAGCGCGCGGCGGCGGCGCGCAGGCGGCGCGCATGGATCTCGAACAGCGACCAGTCGCTGACCGGCCCGATGCGGTAGGCGCCCTTGGGACCGTCGTAACCAAGGCGCGAGGCCTGGCCGCCGGCGACGAGGAGATAGCCGACGTGACCCTCGGCGAGCGCCTCGACGCCGCGCTTTCGGGCGGCCACGGCGCGAGCCTCTTGGTCCGCGTCGCGCTCGAGCGGGAACACGTCGGCCGGTGCGAAGGCCGGCTGCTTGGCAGCCGCGACCTCGCCGCGGGCGAGCGAGCGATGGTGCCCCACCAACGCGAAGTCGACGCTCTCGATCTCATCGAGCAAGCGCGCGCGCGACGCTTCCGACAAGGACGTCCAATGCCGAAATAGGTGCTCCTGCCCAGCGGCCATCGCGGCCCTGCGCAAGCGGTCTTCGCGCGCATTCATACCGGGATCCTATCACGCTCCCTCGCGCCGAGTCGGCGCGCTCATCGTTCGGCGCGCCGCCGCGCCGAGAAGTCGCGCGACTGCCGCGCACGGGGTCGGAAAGAACCTGCGCGACCCCCACGGCGCGAGAGCACCCGCTCGCTCGGCTAGGACCAGCGCCCGGCGAAACCTCGCCCGGCGTTGGAGTGGTCGAGCCGCTCGAGCTAGCTCGAGAGCGACTCGCGGACGCTCGGCTCACTCAACAGCTCGAGCAGTTCGCGTTGGAACTTCTCCATGGCCTCGAGGCGCTGCTCCAGACGCACCTGTCGCGCGACGAGCTTCTCCACGACCGGCGGCAGGATCGCGTCGCGCACGTAGCTCTGGATCATGTTGATGACCTCGACGCGATTGGCGTCGGGGAGCTTCTGGAAGTGGTAGTGGTACTTGCGCTGCAGCACCTCCTCGGTGATGTGCAGGCACTGGCGGGACAGCTCGTCCACGCTGGCGCGATCGTGCTCCTGATGGAACGACTGAACCTTGTAGCGATGCATCAGGTCCTGGAACTTCTTGTTCATGGGAGCGGCCATCCTTCGTGCATGCGATCCGATTCGAGGTTGTGAACGCAGGGACACCCTGCTCCTCTCGACTCTAACCTCGAACGCTCGGCTTGCGCACGCAAGCCCGTCCGATTGCGTAGAAAACGCGTCGGTGCAGAAAAAAACACCGCGCCGCTCGGACACCATCGGGGGCACCATCGGGGGCACCATCGGGGGCACCATCGGGGGCACCATCGGGGACACCATCGGGGACACGCTCGGGGACACGCTCGGGTCGAGGACCCAAGCCCCAGCGCGGGATCGTGGCGGCGCTGCCCGCTAGACGTCGAGCCCGCCGATGCAGATCGAGACGTTGTGCCCGCCGAAGCCGAGCGAGTTCGAGAGCACGTTGCGCACCTTCATCGAGCGCGCCGCGCCGGGCACGTAGTCGAGGTCGCACTCCGGATCCCGCGTCGTGTAGTTGCGCGTGGGGTGCACCACGCCGTGGTGCACCGAGAGCGCGCTGACGACGAGCTCCACCGCCGCCGATGCACCGAGCAGGTGCCCCACCATGGACTTGGTCGACGAGACCGCGAGCTTGCGCGCGTGCTCGCCGAACACGAGCTTGATGGCGCGCGTCTCGATGGCGTCGTTGTACGGCGTGCTCGTGCCGTGGGCGTTGATGTAGTCGACCGTCGTCGGGTCGATCTTGGCGTGGGCGAGCGCTTGACGCAGGGCCCGCGCGGGACCACGGCCCGACTCCTCGGGTGCGGTGATGTGGTGCGCGTCATCGGTCGAGCCATAGCCCTTGACCTCGGCATAGATGCGCGCGCCGCGGCGCCGGGCGTGCTCGAGCTCCTCGAACACGAGGATGCCGCAGCCCTCGCCCATCACGAAGCCATCGCGGTCCTGATCGAATGGCCGACAGGCGAGCGCGGGATCGGCGCGCTGCGAGAGCGCCTTCATGTTGGCGAACCCCGCCAAGGACAGCGGCGTGGTCGCGCTCTCGGCTCCGCCGGTCACCACTAGATCGGACTCGCCCCACTGGATCGAACGCCACGCCATGCCGATCGCGTGCCCCGCCGAAGCACAGGCGCTCGACGTCGTGAAACAAGTGCCGAGCAGGCCATGTCGGATGGCGACCTGCCCCGACACGGCGTTCGCCATGATCTTCGGCACGAAGTGCGGACTGACGCGGCGCGGCCCCCGCTCGAGCAGCCCTTGATACTGCTCTTCGATGCCGGTGATGCCGCCGATGCCGGTGCCGATGATGCAGCCCCAACGCTCGCGCAGCTCCTCGCTCACCGCCTCCGGCGCCAACCCGGCATCGCGCAGCGCCTCATCCGTCCCCACCAGCGCCCACATGGTGAACGGATCGAGCTTGCGCTGATCGGGCGCCTGAAAGTGCACCAGCGGATCGAGCTTGACCTCGGCCGAGATCTTGACCGTCTGTTCCTTGGTGTCGAAGCGCGTGATCGGACCGATGCCGTTCTCGCCGGCCACGATCCGAGGCCACGACGTGGCCACGTCGTTGCCGAGGGCGTTGATGGTGCCCAGACCCGTGATGACCACTCTACGCATGGGATCTCTCAAGCTATGCGTCCCGCCGACGGGCTTTGAGCGCCGCCCCGCGGGAACGCGTCCCGCTCGGCTCCGAAGGGCGCCGCGTCGACCGCCGCGGTCGAGCCCCCGCCCTCGCGGACGCGCCGCGGGAAGGAGCACGCCCCCCAAGGCGGGATCAGGACTTCTGCTGGATGTAGTCGATGGCGTTGCCGACGGTCTGGATCTTCTCCGAGTCGGTGTCCGGAATGGAGATGCCGAATTCGTCCTCGAGTTCCATCACCAGCTCGACGATGTCGAGCGAGTCCGCGCCGAGGTCGTTGATGAACGAGGAGTCGCGCGTGACCTGCTCGGGGGTCTTGCTCATCTTCTCGCAGACGACCTTGATGACGCGTTCTTGGATGTCGGTGGCGTTGCTGGTCACGTTCGTTTCTCCGTTTCGTTGCTTGGACGTGGAACAAGGCGCGCGGCGGACTTGGCTCGCCGACGCGGGTGCGCCGACGGTCCCCGCGCTCCGTTGGAATGCTAGAGCGAGAGGCCCCCGTCGACGACGAAGGTCTGGCCGGTGATGTAGGCGCCCCCGGGGCCGCACAGGTAGTCGACGAGCAGCGCGATGTCCTCCGGCGAGCCCGTGCGGCCGAGCGGGATCGACGCGAGCAGCGCCTCCTTGGCCTGGGGGTCGATGGCGGCGGTCATGTCCGTGTCGATGTAGCCCGGCGCGACGGCGTTGCAGCACACCTTGCGCGAAGCAAGTTCCTTGGCGACCGAGCGCGTCAGCCCGAACACGCCCGCCTTGCTGGCGGCGTAGTTGGCTTGCCCGGCGTTGCCGGTGACGCCGACGACCGAGCCGATGTTGACGATCCGGCCGGAGCACTTCATCAGCGTGCGGGTCGCGGCCTTGGTGAAGTTCCAAGTGCCCTTCAGGTTGGTCTGGATCACCGCGTCGAAGTCCTCCTCGCTCATGCGCAGGAGCAACTGGTCGCGGGTGATGCCGGCGTTGTTGACCAGGATGTCGAGGCCGCCGAAGTCGGCCTGGACCTTCGCCACCAGCTCGGCCACCGCTGCCGTCACGCCCACGTCCACCCCGTAGGCCACGCCCTTGCCGCCGGCGGCCGTGCAGGCCTCCGCGGTGGCTTGGGCGCGCTCGGCGCTGGTCGCCACGCAGGCCACGCTCGCCCCCCGGCGGGCGAGTTGCACCGCGATGGCTCGGCCGATGCCACGGGACGCGCCGGTGACGAGGGCGACCTTGCCTTGCAGAGAGTGGGCGGTTGCGTTCACGGCTTGGGGGGGGACGGGTGGAACGAGGATTCGAGCGCGCCGCGAGGGCGATTTCAAGGGCTCGCGGGGGCCGTCAGGTCCGCCGGAGCGGCCGCGGAGCGCACCCGGGCGCGCTCGTCGATCTTGGACATCAGTCCGGCGAGCACCTTGCCCGGGGCGGGCTCGAGGTACTCGAGCAGCCCCTGCCCCACGGCCCAACGCATGCTCGCCTCCCACAGCGTGGGCGCACAGACCTGCAGGGCCAGATTGGAGCGGATCGCGTCCGGGGAGCTCTCGGGCCGCGCGGTGACATTGGTCACGAAGGTGATGCGCGGCGCGGCGATCGAGACCTTGGCGAGCGCGCGCGCGAGGTCCTCGGCCGCCGGGCGCATGCACTCGGAGTGGAAGCCACCGGCGACGACCAGTCGACGCGTGCGCCGGATGCCGTGGTCCTTGGCGACGGCCTCGAGGTGGTCGAGCGCGGCGAGCTCGCCGCTGACGATGATCTGGCCGGGAGCATTGAGGTTCGCCACCGAGCAGATGCCGACCTTGGCCGCGGCGGACGCGACGGAGCGCGCCTGCTCCTCGCTCGCGCCCATCAGCGACACCATGCCGCTCTTCACGAGCTCGCTCGCGCGCTGCATGGCCTCGCCGCGCAGCCGCACGAGCCGCACCGCGTCCGCGAATTCGAGCGAGCCTGCGAACCACAGCGCGGTGTACTCTCCCAACGAGAGGCCCGCGGTCATGCGCGCCGCGCGCGGGTCCAGCCCGCGCTCCATCAGCACGCGGATCACGGCGACGCTCGTCACCAAGATGCCGGGCTGGGCGATGTCCGTGCGATGGACCTCGTCGCCACGGTTCCAGCACGCGTCCTCCAGCGAGAACCCGAGCGCGCGACTCGCCTCGGCGAAGGTCTCGCGCGCGAGCGGGTAGGCCTCGCACCAGTCCTTCCCCATCCCGACGAACTGGGCACCTTGACCGGGAAACAGCAGCGCTTCGCTCATGACGTTGTCACTCCCCTGCTCGCGACGGCCCGCGCGCGAGAATCACCAGCGCAGCAGCGTGCCGCCCCACGTGAGGCCGGCGCCGAAAGCGCAGAACACGACCAGCTTGCCCTGCTCGATGCGGCCCTGATGCAGGGCCTCGTGGAAGGCCATGGGCACGGTGGCCGCGGACGTGTTGCCGTACTTGTCGATGTTGACGAAGCACTTGTCCATCGGCCAATCGAGCCGCTCGAGCGCGGCCTCGATGATGCGCGCGTTGACCTGATGCGGAACGACCAGCGTGACCTCTTCCCGCGGGAAGCCGTCGCTCATCTGCGCGATCAGGTCGGCCATGCGCGTGACGGCGAAGCGGAACACCTCGCGACCGCGCATGGCGATGAAGTGGTCGCCGCGCTCGACGCTCTCGTGAGTCGGCGGATTGCGCGAGCCACCGCCGCGCATGTGGATGAACTCGTAACCCGAGCCGTCGGCTCCCAAGGTCGAGCGCAGGATCTCCCCGCGCCCGGTTTCCGCATGCGGCGCGAGCACCATCGCACCGGCGCCGTCTCCGAACAGGATGCACGAGCTGCGATCCTTCATGTTCAGGAAGCGCGAGAGGCACTCTGCGCCGAGCACGAGCACGCGCCGAGCTCGCCCCGCCGAGATGAAGGCCTCGCCGGTGTGCAGCGCCGTCAGGAACCCGGTGCAGGCCGCGTTGACGTCGAAGGCACCGGCGTTCGTCGCGCCGAGCCGATGCTGCACGATGGCCGAACAGGCGGGCAGCTGGAAGTCCGGCGTCACCGTGCCGACCACGATCAGGTCGATCTCTTCGGGCTTGGTCTTGGCCGCGTCGAGGGCCTGCCGCGCCGCTTCGACGCACAGGTCGCTCGTCGCTTGGCTGGCCTCCGCGAAGTGGCGCTCCTTGATCCCCGTGCGCTGGACGATCCACTCGTCGGAGGTCTCGACGAGCCTCTCGAGGTCGTGGTTGGTCACCACCACCGGGGGCGCATAGGAGCCCGTACCGGCGATTCCGACCGCTACGCGTGAGGTCATCGTGGGTGTGGGAGGGGGGCGAGAAGGGACCGTGTGCGGGGGGCGGCCCGCCGGGAGCGGGGAAGTCTAGCGAGGTGAGAGCGTGCGCCCAACACCGTCGGGCCCGCGCGCCGGGGCGGTCCCCGCCCGGGCGATCCGCCTGCGCCCGCTAGACGGCCTGTGCCTTGAGGCCCTCGATGATGTGCTCGTTGACGCGGGAATCCACGGTGCGAGCCGCCACGATCAAGGCATTCGCCACCGCCGTCGCGTCCGAGCGGCCGTGGCCCTTCACGACCACGCCCTTCACGCCGAGCAAGAGCGCGCCGCCGTACTCGGCGTAGTCGATCTTGCGGCGCAGGTTCCCGAGCGCGTCCTTGGCCCACGTGGCCTGATGCGCCGAGAGCTCCTTCATCATCGCTTGCAGCATGAAGGCCGAGAAACCTTCCATGAGCTTGAGCACGATGTTGCCCGTGAAGCCATCGGTGACGACCACGTCCACCGCCGACTGGAACAGGTCATTGGGCTCGACGTTGCCGACGAACTGCAAGCGCTCCTTCTGGGCCTCGAGCAGCGGGTAGGCCTCCTTCAGGAGGTCCGTGCCCTTGCTGGGCTCGCTGCCGATGTTGAGCAGGCCGACGCGCGGATTCTCGACGCCGAGGCAGTCGCGCATGTAGACGGCGCCCATCGAGGCGAACTGCACGAGATCCTGCGGCTTGGCCTCGCGGTTGGCACCCATGTCGAGCACCGTGACCGGCTTGCCCGTCATGGAGAGCGTCACCGAGATCGCCGGGCGTCGCACGCCTTCGAGCGTTCCCAAGCCCAAGGTCGCGGCACCGACCACCGCGCCGGTGTTGCCCATGCTCACGATCCCGCCCGCGGCGCCCTTCTTCACGGCGCCGACGCAGACCGCGATCGACGAGTCGGGCTTGGAGCGCAGCGACGTGGCCGGATTTTCCGCCATGCCGATCACCTGCGAAGCGTGCTGGATCGGGAACGACACGCTCGCGCCGAGTTCGGCGAGCTTGGCGCGCATCAGCGCCTCATCTCCCACGAGCAACACGCGTTCGGGAGCGAGACGACGCGGATTGTCCGCTGCGCATGCGAGCAGAGCTCCGCGCACGGTGGCGTCGGGGGCCTGATCACCCCCCATCACATCGAGAGCGATCCTCGCGGCCATGGCGGCGCGCTCCTTTGAGAGTGTGGGACTTGGAAGCCGGATCGGGGAGCGGAGCGAGCGAGGACTAGAACTCTTCCTTCTGGAAGACTTCCGAGCCCTTCTTGTCCGCGCCCTTGGCGAAGCCGTAGTAGCCGCAGTTGTCGCACACGCGGTGCGTGCGGACGGCCGCGCTGCAGCGGGGGCAGTAGTTCGTCGCTCCGACCTTGATCGCGTGGTGCGAGCGGCGGATGCGGGTGCGGTGATTGGAGTGGCGGCGCTTGGGGTTCGGCATGGCAGTCGATTCAAGAGCAGGCGGCCGGAATGACGACCGCCCCTGCTCGTTGTGAGGGCGTAGGAAGTTACTAGCGCCCTCCCCCGCTGTCAACGCGCACCGATCGAGGCGTGCTCGGCCCTTTGCCGCTCCGCCCCACTCACGGCGAGGGCCCCATCCCCGTCGGCCGCCCTACCCGAGCCAAGCCGACCAACCCGAGCGGGTCCCACGCCCTGCCGCGGGCGCGGGCTTGGGGAGCTTCAGCCGAGCTTGGCGACACAGGCCTCGGCCGCGGCGAGCGCTCCGGGAACCCCGTCCGGCCGCAGCCCCTGCCCTTGGGCCACCGCGGGACGACCACCGCCGCCGCCACCGAGATGGCCGGCGAACTCCTTGGCGAGGTCGCCCGCCTTGAGCCCTCTGTGCAGCGCGGCACCCTCGAAGGCAATCAGGAACGGCACGCGGCCTTCTTGACGACCCAAGAGCACCAGCGCCAGATCCTTGGAGAGGCTCTTCGCTCGGTCGCCGAGCTCGCGCACGCCCTCGCTGTCGAGCTCGGGCAAGTCCGCCACGATGCACGTGATGCCGCCGCGCGTCACGGCGCGCGACTTCAGCACTCCGAGCGCGGCGCCCACGTCCGCCTTGCTCGCCTGAGCGACGGACTTCTTGGCTTCCTTGAGCTGGGCCTGAAGCTGCTCGATGCGCGCCGAGAGCTCCTCCGGCGCCGCCTTGAGCGCCCGCGCGGCCGAAACCAGCGCGCGCCGCTGGGCCTGAATCCACGCCACGGCGTCGGGACCGGTGACGGCTTCGATGCGCCGCACACCCGCCGCGACCGCACGCTCCGAGAGGATCGCGAAGGGGCCGATGTCGCCCGCGGCGCGCACGTGCGTGCCGCCGCACAGCTCCATCGACCACCCGCCGACATCGAGCACGCGCACGCGCTCCTCGTACTTCTCGCCGAACATGGCGACGACCCCGCGCGCCTTCGCGGCTTCGAGCGCTTCGATGGTGGTCACGACCGCGGCGTTGTGCCACACGCGTTCGCTCACGCGCGCCTCGAGCGCCTCGATTTCCTCGGCCGCGAGCGCCTTGCCGTGCGAGAAGTCGAAGCGCAGTCGATCCGGACCGACATGGGAGCCCTGCTGCGCGACGTGCGCACCCAAGACTTCCTTCAGCGCCTTGTGCAGCAGGTGCGTCGCGGTGTGGTGCTTGCGAATTCGGTCGCGCCGCGCCTCGTCGACCTTGGCCTCGACGTCGATCCCCGCGGACGCCGAGCCCTCGGCCCTGCCCACGTGCACGACGACGGCACCCATTTTCTGGGTGTCCTCGACCACGAAGCGGAACGCGCCGTTCAACGCCGCGACCACACCGGCATCGCCGACTTGTCCGCCGCTCTCGGCGTAGAACGGCGAGCGCTCGAGCACGAGCCGATCCTTCTGGCCCTGAGTCTGGAACAGCCTCACGACCTTGGTCGCGAGCACATGGGCCGACGCATCCGTGGCGTGACAGGTCGTCTCCGTGCGCGGCAATCCCGTGAGTTGCTCCGCGCTCAGCAGTTGCTTGAACGTGCCCTCGGCGCGGCTCGCGCTGCGGTGCTTCTCCTCGGCCGCGTCCCAACCTTCATGGTCGAGTTCCCAGTGCCGCTCGCGGGCCATCTGCTCGACCAAGTCCCGCGGAAAACCGTAGGTCGCGTAGAGGTCGTAGGCCTCCGCTCCGGGCAGGCGCTTGGAACCCGTCGCTTCGACCCGCTTGGCGAGCTGGTCGAACAGCCCCAGCCCGCGCTCGAGCGTGACGCCGAACGACTCCTCTTCGGCCCTCACGAGTCCGCGGATGTGGTCGAGTCGCTGCACGATCTCGGGGAACGCCGGTCCGAGCACTTGCGCGACCGTGGGCACCACCTCGCACAGAAACGGCTGGCGCATTCCCATGCGCTGGCGACCAAAGCGTGAGGCGCGACGCAGCAAGCGGCGCAGCACGTAGCCGCGCCCTTCGTTGGACGGCAAGGCACCGTCGGCAATCGCCGCCGAGAGCGTGCGGATGTGGTCCGCGCACACGCGGAACGCGACGTCGATCGCCTCGTCCTTGCCGTAGGTGAGTCCCGTCAGCGTCTCCATGCGCCGGAACAGCGGCTGGAACAGGTCGCTGTCGTAGTTGGACCGCTTGCCCTGCATCACCGCCAGCACGCGCTCGAAGCCCATGCCGGTGTCCACGCTCTTGGCGGGCAGCTCGGCCAGCTTGCCGTTGTCGAGCCGGTTGAACTGCATGAACACGTTGTTCCACAGCTCCATGAAGCGCTCGTTGCCCGCGTTGACGCCGATGGCGCGATTCGCGCCATCGCGCGGATCCGAGCCGGGCCCCCCGCGGTCGATGTGGATTTCCGTGCACGGCCCACAGGGCCCCGTCTCCCCCATCTCCCAGAAGTTGTCCTTGCGTCCAAAGCGCAGGATGTGCGTCGGGTCGATGTCCGTGCACTCCTTCCACAGCCGCTCGGCCTCTTCATCGGCGGGCAGCCCGTCCTTCTCGTCACCGCCGAAGACGGTCACCCACAGTCGGTCCTTGGGGAGCCCCCAGACCTCCGTCAGCAATTGCCAAGACCACGTGATGGCGTCGCGCTTGAAGTAGTCGCCGAAGGACCAGTTGCCGAGCATCTCGAAGAAGGTGTGGTGGTAGGTGTCGAGCCCCACTTCTTCGAGGTCGTTGTGCTTGCCGGAGACGCGGATGCACTTCTGCGAGTTCACCGCCCGGCTGTAGTCGCGCCGTCCCGTGCCGAGGAACACGTCCTTGAACTGGTTCATGCCCGCGTTGGTGAACAGCAACGTCGGGTCATCGGAGGGAACCACCGGGCTCGAGGGCACATAGCGATGCCCGCGGGCCGCAAAGAAATCGATGTACTCTTGGCGCACCTGCGCCGCGGTCTTCTGGGAAGCGTTCGTCATGGATCGGCTCGGTCGGTTGGAAGCGCGGAGTGTAACGCCATGCGCGGCTCCGAGCAGCTTCCGCCACTCGCAGCCGCGCCTCCAAGCCCGAGCCGAACGCACACCGCGCTCGGTGCCCTGACCCAGCTCAGTCCCCGGCCTAGGCCCGGCGTTTCCCTAGGCTCGCGCCGAGCGCTTTCTCGGGCTCGCGCCCAGCGTTTCACCCGGCTCGCGCCCAGCGTTTCACCCGGCTCGCGCCCAGCGTTTCACCCGGCTCGCGCCGAGCGCTTTCTCGGGCTCGCGCCCAGCGCTTCACCCGGCTCGCGCCCAGCGGTTCACCCGGCTCGCGCCCGGCGTTTCACCCGGCTCGCGCCCAGCGGTGGGTCCCGCGCGGGCGGACTCGCGCTCAGACCTTGGCGGTCTTCGCGGCCAGCGGCGCCGACTTGGGCGCAGCGGCCGCGGGCGTCGGCTTGAGCTCGTCGTCGTCGCTCACTCCCGACCCGCCACCCGAGGTCAAGTTCAGATTGTCCTTGCCCGCGAGCTTCGAGCGCAGCTCGCGGTCGATCTCCTTGGCGAGGTCGGGGTTGTCGATCAGCAGGGCGCGGGCCTTCTCGCGACCCTGACCGAGGCGCACCTCGCCGTCCTTGGGGTGCTTGAAGGACATCCAGGTGCCCGACTTCAGGATCAGACCGTGCAGCAGGCCGAGGTCGAGCAGGTCGCCTTCGTAGCTGATGCCGCGATCGAACATGATGTCGAACTCGACCTTGCGGAAGGGCGGCGCGATCTTGTTCTTCACCACCGTCACCTTCACGCGGCTGCCCACGACCTCCTCGCCTTCCTTGAGCTGACCGATGCGCCGGATGTCCAGACGCACGGAGGAGTAGAACTTGAGGGCGCGACCACCGGTGGTGGTCTCCGGGCTGCCGAACATCACGCCGATCTTCTCGCGGATCTGGTTGATGAAGATCACGAGGCACTCGGAGCGCGCGATCGCGGCCGTCAGCTTGCGCAGGGCCTGACTCATCAGGCGCGCCTGAAGGCCGACGAAGCTGTCGCCCATCTCGCCCTCGATCTCGGCGCGCGGCACCAGCGCCGCGACCGAGTCGATCACGACCACATCCACGGCGTTCGAGCGCACCAGCGCCTCGACGATCTCCAGCGCCTGCTCACCGGTGTCGGGCTGGCTGACGAGCAGGTCGTCGAGCTTGACCCCGAGCTTGCGCGCATAGGCCGGATCGAGGGCATGTTCCGCGTCGACGAAGGCACACACGCCGCCTTCCTTCTGGCAGCTCGCGATCACTTGCAGCGTGAGCGTCGTCTTGCCCGAGCTCTCCGGTCCGAACACCTCGACGATGCGTCCCTTGGGCAACCCCTTGCCGCCGAGCGCGAGGTCGAGCGAGAGCGCGCCGGTCATCAGGCCGCGCACTTCATTCAGGGCGCCCTTGTCGCCAAGGCGCATGATCGCGCCCTTGCCGTAGCTCTTCTCGATGTCCGCGAGTGCCGCGGCGAGGTTCTTGTGCTTCTCGCGCTCGGCGGGCGTGAGCTTGTCTTGGTTGGCTTGTTCCTTGGCGTTGGGTTGCGTGTTCATCGCTGTGGTTCCTTGTGCGTTCGTGGGCTTGGGGTCGCAGCCTGCTGCGACCGAGTGTGACGTGCTGTGCCGGGTTGGATCGCTAGAGCAGGTTGGACGACTCGAGCAGGTTGGAAGGATCGAGCAGGTTGGATGGCTCGGGGAAGTTGGATGGCTCGGGGAGGTTGGATGGCCAGAGCAGGCTGAAGGGCCGGCGCGGGAGCCGACCACCGTTCTAGGGGCCGCCAAAGCCGATCATTGGGCCTTTGTTAGGGGCTGAGGTTAGCCTCCCCGCGGCCACGGTCCAAGCCTCTTTCGGGATTTCTTGCAGCGTCAGGGATTCGACCGCCGCCCCCACGAGGGAGCGGCTGCAACACCCGTCGCTTCGGAGCGCTCGCTGGTCGCGGTCGAGCGCGAAAAAACGCGGCCTAGAGGGTGACGAACTCGAGCAGCTCGTTGAAGCGCGACTCGAGCTGCGCGCGGCGGCGGCTCTCGAGCGCCTCGACGCCGAACCCCTGCACGCAGAAGGACGCCGTCACGGTGCCGTAGAGCATCGCTCGGCGCATCGTCGCGGGCTCGACGCAGTCGGCCGCGGCGAGATAGCCCATGAAGCCGCCCGCGAAGCAGTCGCCGGCCCCCGTCGGATCGAGCACCTGATCGACCGGATAGGCCGGCAGCGCGTAGCGCACGTTTTCGCCCACGAGGAAGGCGCCGTGCTCACCCTTCTTCAGGATCACGTAGCGCGGGCCGAGGTCGCGCACCTTCGCGGCCGCCTTGATGAGGCTGCGTTCGCCGGTGAGCATGCGGGCCTCCTCGTCGTTGAGCACGATGCCGTCGACGCGCCGCAGCACCTCGAGCAGCTCGTCGCGCCGAATCTCGATCCACAGGTTCATCGTGTCAGCCACCACGAAACCCGGCTGCGTGCACTGCTCGAGCGCGCGCAACTGCACCTTCGGCTCCGCGTTGGCGAGGAACACATAGCGCGAGTCGCGGTACGCCTTGGGCACCTTCGGATCGAAGTGCTCGAACACGTTGAGCTGCGTCTCGAGCGTCGTGCGCGTGTTCCAATCCGCCTCGTAGCGCCCCGCCCAGCGAAAACTCTTGCCGTCGCTGACCCGCTCCACGCCGCGGATGTCGACCCCGCGCTGCGACAGGCGCTCGAGGTCCACCTTCTCGAAGTCGCCGCCGACGACGCCGACGAGCCGCACGGCACCGAAGCTCGACGCGGAGAGGGAGAAGTAGACCGCCGAGCCGCCGAGCACGTTTTCACGCCGCGCGTAGGGCGTCTCGATCGTGTCGTAGGCGAGCGTTCCGATGACGAGCAGGGACATGCGACGTTCCTTGGTGGGCAGCGAGCGAGAGGGCGAGCCTACCCGACGTCCGGCGTTGGGTTCGAGCGTGGCAATTCGGATTCCCCCGCGCCCCGACCGGTGGGAATGAGCAGGAACAACCCGCCGAGCAACCCGACCGAGATCATGCACACGCGCCAGGCGAGGCTGGTGGCGATGCCAAACAGCAGCGTGCCGCCCTGCATCTCGAACAACTGCCCGTACACGACTTCCGTCACTCCCACCCCACCGGGCGTCAGCGGCACGGCCGCCGCGATGTTGCCGATCGAGGCGACGACCACGTAGTTCATGAGCCCGAGAGCGCGCTCGCCGAACGAGGCGCCGAGCAGCGACAGGGCGCCGATCACGCAGGCCTGATTGAACAGCGAGAACAGCAGCGCGAGCGCGAACTCGAACGGTCGGCGCGAGTAGATGGTCGCGGCCTCGTCGATCTGCCGGAACATGCCGGCCATCGGCAGCTTGTCGATCCAGCGCTCGATGCCGATCACGCGCCGCAGCGTCGCGTTGGTGTAGCCGAGCACGCCGAGCACCGCGAAACCGAGCCCGACGAGCACCGGCGTGCGCACGGCGGCGAAGCGCTCGCCCTGCGCCAGAATCGTGAGCGCTCCGAGCAGCGCGAGCACGAGCACGCCGATCAGGCGATCGACGAGCACGCTGATCGCGGCCGCCGCTTTGCGCTCCGGGTGCCGCCGCGCGACCATCACCGCCTTCACCACGTCTCCGCCGGTCAGCCCGGGCACGACGATGTTGAAGAAAAAGCCGATGTACGTGAGGCGAAACGCCTCGAAGAAACTCGTGGGACAACCCGCGGCGCACAGCAGCCGCCACCAGCGCAGGCTCGTCGCGAGGATGCCGAGCGCCGCCAGAGCGAGCGCGAGCCACAGCCCGCGCGGGTCGACTTCGAGGAACACGCGCGGCAGCCCCGGCTGCCACGACGTCTCCGCGCTGCGCGCGATCTCGACCCGCGCGACCCGCGCCGCGTCCGCGCTCGCGTTCCACGCCCCCGGCAAGCTCGCGCGTTCCTGCGGCTCGTCGAACACGAACTGCACGCGCTCGGCCTTCCAGTCGCCCTCGATGCGCCCCGCGAAGCTGCGCTCGCCATCCGCGGCCTTGTAGCGCAGCTCGTCGACCCACGGCACGTTGCGGGCGATCAGCGCCACGATCGCCAACGCCAGCACGACCTTGAGCACGCCGAGCCGCCGTCGCCGCGGCGAGGATGCGCTTGACTCGCTCACGAATCACCTGCTCGTTGGTCGCTCGCGCGGAACGCGGCGGCACCTTCGGTCTGCCACCAACGCTGCCACTCGACCTCCTGCAGCGACACGAGCCCGCGGCCCGACATCGTGCCGAGCGCCGCCATGGCCGCCAGGCGCACGCGTCCCTGCGGATGCTCGACCGCCGTCATGTAGATCGTCTCGGCCCACAGCGCGCGCTGGCGCGGTCCGTGCTCGCCCGCGGGAGCCTCGGGCAAGCCCAGCGCCGCGACGCACTCGAGCGCGGCGACGAGCCGCTCGCCCCCCAGACCCGCGAACGGATTGCGAGCGAGGATCTCGCCCAGCTTCGCGCGGCCACCGAGCGCGACCGCGGCGCGCACCGCAGCCGCCTGCACGCGCTCGTTCGGCCAGCCCGGATCCGAACCGACGACGACGAACTCGGGAACACCGTCCATCAGCGCCAGTTCGATCGCCTGCAGCAGCACGCGCCGCTGCAGCGCCAAGGCGAGCGGCCGCAGCGGAGCAACGCGCGAGTCGCGGCGCGACGCCGCGCGCAGCAGCGCGTTGACGCCGCGCAGGACGCGCAGGCCCGAGGCAAAGTCGAGCGGGAGTGCTTCCATGCGCTCGCACTCGTGCACGAACGCCGCGCGCGGTTCGTCGCCTTGACGCTCGAAAGCAGACTTGGCGGCCGCGACCAGCGCCGCGAGCGCCGCGCTCGCCTCCGCCTCCGACACGCTCGCGAGCTTGAGGTCGGGCGCGTGTTCCCTCACGGCGAGTCGAGCGCCGGCGCGCGCGAGCTCGACGAGCGCGATCTCGCGCGAGAGACACCACGGATCGTAGGCCGCGGTGCGCGCGAACCACTCGACCTGCGTCGAGCCCGTCGGCAGGTCGTCCCCATCGAGACTGGCGAGCGCGTTGAGCTCGTCGACGCACAGTTGGACCGGATCTTCGATCGGAGCGGCGGACACCGACCGGACGGCCTTGCCGAAGCGGCCGAGCAACAGCGCGCTCGCGTTCCGCATGGTCCACGAGAAGTGCCCATGGATCGTGCCGAGGTAGGCGTGCCGCCCGTCGGAGGGATGCAGCGCCTCCAAGTTGTCGACGCTCGCGCCCAGCGACGCACAGCTCGCGAGCGCCGCCAGCGCGAGCGCGCTCGCGACGCGCGCGAGGCTGTGTCGAACGTTCATCGCGAGCTCCTCACGCGAGCACCGCGCGCGAGAGCGAGAGCACGTTTTCAACCGTGAAGCCGTACTCCGACAGGACTCGTTCGCCGCTCGCCGAGGCGCCGTAGCGCTCGATCGAGAGCACGCGACCGCGCTCCCCGACGATGCGATCCCAGCCCATGGCCACGCCGGCCTCGATCGCGACGCGCGCGCGACAACCGGGCGGCAGCACGGCATCGCGATAGCTCGCGTCCTGCGCCACGAAGGTCGACAGGCAGGGCATCGACACGACGCGCGAGCGCAAGCCCTCGCCTTCGAGCCGCCGATGCGCCTCGAACGCGAGCGCGACCTCGCTACCCGTCGCGATCAAGATCACCTGCGGCGTACCGCCGTCGCCAGCGAGCACGTACGCGCCGCGCGCCACGCCCTCGCGCGCCCTCTCGCGCGTGCCCGGCAGGACCGGCAGCTTCTGACGCGAGAGCACGAGCGCCACCGGCGCATCGTCGCTCTCGAGCGCGAGCCGCCAAGCCTGCGCCGTCTCGTTCGCGTCGCACGGCCGCACCACGCGCAACCGCGGCATGGCGCGCAGCGCCGCGAGATGCTCGATCGGCTGGTGCGTCGGACCGTCCTCGCCCACCGCCACCGAGTCGTGCGTCCACACGTAGATCGCCGGCAGGCCGCACAACGCCGCTAGCCGCACCGCGGGCCGCATGTAGTCGCTGAACACGAAGAACGTCGACACGAACGGCCGCAGTCCGCCGTGGTAGCACACACCGTTGGCGATCGAGCCCATGGCGTGCTCGCGCACGCCATAGTGCACGTTGCGCCCGCTCGGTTCGCTCGCGGAGAGCGACTTCCCACCGACGATCGAGGTCTTCGTCGAGCACGAGAGGTCCGCGTCGCCGCCGAGCAGCTCGGGCACGATGAGCGCGAGCGCCGCGAGCACCTTGCCGCCCGCATCGCGCGTCGCCAGTCCCGCCCCCGGCTCCCACTGCGGCAACTCGCGCTCGCAGCGCGCCGCGAAATCCGCCGGCAATTCGCCCTGCATGCGGCGCTCGAATTCCTGCGCGAGCGCGGGGTGCGCCGCGCGATAGGCTTCGAAGCGCGCACGCCACTGCGCGTGCGCGGCCGCACCGCGCGAGGCAGCCTCGCGTGCGCGCGCGCGCGCGGCCTCCGGCACGACGAACGACTGCGCGGGATCGAAGCCCAAGGCGCGCTTGACCTGCGCGACTTCGTTCTCACCGAGCGGCGAGCCGTGCGCTTCGCTCGTGCCTTGCTTGGCCGGACTGCCGTAGCCGATGGTGGTCTTGACGATCACGAGCGAGGGTCGCCCCGTCTCCGCGCGCGCCGTCGCGAGCGCGGCCTCGAGCGCCGCGAGATCGCGATCCCCGTCGGCGACTCGCTGCACGTGCCAGCCCTGCGCCTCGAAGCGCGCGGCGACGTTCTCGACGTCGAAGCTGAGCGAAGTCGGCCCGTCGAGCGAGATGTCGTTGGCGTCGTAGAGCCACGTCAACTTCGAGAGACGCAGCTGTCCAGCGAGCGACGCCGCTTCGTAGACGACGCCTTCCATCATGCAGCCGTCGCCGAGCAGGGCGTAGGTGTGGTGGTCGACGATCGTGTGCCCCGGCTGGTTGAAGCGCGCCGCCAACGCGCGCTCCGCCAGCGCCATGCCGACCGAGTTCGCCGCGCCCTGCCCGAGCGGACCCGTGGTGGCCTCGACGCCCGCCGTGGCGAAGTTCTCTGGATGTCCCGGCGTGCGGCTGTGCCACTGCCGAAAGCTCTTGAGGTCCTCGAGCGAGACGTCGTAGCCGTAGACGTGCAGCAGCGAGTACAGCAGCGCGCTGCCGTGCCCCGCGCTCAGCACGAAGCGATCGCGATCGGCCCAGCGCGGCGCGGCAGGGTCATGGACGAGTTGGCGCTGCCACAGCGCATAGGCCATGGGAGCGGCGCCGAGCGGGAGTCCGGGGTGCCCCGAGTTGGCGCGCTGGATGGCGTCAATCGACAGGGTCCGCAGGGTGTTGACGCACAGTTGGTCGAGGTCGACGGACACGCGCTGGTCTTGCTCCTTGGCGCGGCGTTCCGCACGTCGCGCGGGCCACAGATTGGAAAGCGGCGCGCGAGCCGGCAAGCACCAAGGGCCGCGCGCGGGGGCAAAAAACGCAGGCTCGGCGACACGAACGGCTCGGCGACACGAACGGCGCGGCGACACGAACGGCGCGGCGACACGAACGGCGCGGCGAGCGACGGGCTCGCCCGCGCGCGCCGAGCCGCTCGCGGGAGCGCTCGGCCGCACGGGCGGCGAGAGAGGTGGTGGAGGCGGCGGGAGTCGAACCCGCGTCCCGGAATCCATCCGCGACCGGCGTCTACGTGTGTAGCCCGTGGTTTGTGCCGTCCTCCGGACGCCCATGGGCAGGCTTCCGGCGGACCGCCGTCGGTGTGTCTCGCCGGGGCGTGCTCGACGGTGAGCCGACCCGACCAGCCTGCTGGTGTCGTCCGTCCGCGGTCGCAGGCGTTCCGCGGGGGACGGCTGGCCTAGTTCTTAGGCAGCGAGAGCGTAATCGTTGGCAGGTTATGCCGTTCCCGAGAGGATTTTACGGGATGACTCGAGATCCCCGACACGCGACCTGAAGCGCACGCAAACCGGTCGAGACCAGTGCGCCCCCAATCGTGAACGAAGTGTAGCACGGATCGCGCGCGACCCCAAGCCCCGCCGATGCCGACGGCGCTTCCAGCGGGCTCTCAGTGCGCGTCGCGCTTGCGGGAGAGCGCGCGGTCCATCTCGCGCCGGTCGCTCTTCTCGCGCTCGCGCTCGCGCTTGTCGTGCAGCTTGCGACCGCGCGCGAGCGCCACCTGCAGCTTCACGCGCGAGCCCAGAAAATACAGCGCGAGCGGCACGATCGTGATGCCCTTGTCGCGCACCGCCTCGTCCCAGCGCCGCAGCTCGCGCTTGTGCGCGAGCAGGCGCCGGTCGCGCGAGGGCAGGTGGTTTTGGATGTTGCCGTGGGAGTACTCGGGGATGTGCGCGTTCACGAGCCACAGCTCGCCCGAGCGCAGGAGCGCGAAGCTCTCCGCGATCGACGCATGGCCCTGCCGCAGGCTCTTGACCTCCGTCCCGCGCAGCTCGATGCCGCACTCGAGCATCTCGAGGAGCTCGAAGTCGTGCCGCGCGCGCCGATTCTCGGCCAGCAACCGCCGCTCGAGCTTGTCCTTGTCCTCCGCCATCGCCGAGCGTGCGAGCATACCCCCCAAGGCGCGCTTCCAAGCCTCGCCGCGGTCGGATCCGCGCGTCGCGAGGGTTGACTCCGCCCTGCGCCATCCGTACCTTCTGCGGCCCTTCACCCTGCCCGGGTGGCGGAATTGGCAGACGCACTAGGTTCAGGTCCTAGCGCCTTTAAACGGGCATACGGGTTCGACTCCCGTCCCGGGCACCAACTCTCCCTCGCAGCTCCCGCGAGGTCGCGCGCTCCGTGCGCAGCGGCGAGCGGCCGCCCTGCCCGAGCGGCGAGCGGCCGCCCTGCCCGAGCGGCGAGCGGCCTCCCT
>Ga0194120_10003071_pt1 | contig 27774 bp, 30 predicted proteins | sample TA2MahCa65mmetaG_FD_148642 | JGI IMG/M metagenome (GOLD analysis project Ga0194120, IMG submission 148642) | Freshwater microbial communities from Lake Tanganyika, Tanzania - TA2015019 Mahale Deep Cast 65m | ecosystem: Environmental > Aquatic > Freshwater > Lake | place: Tanzania: Lake... | reverse complement strand
GAGGGGCAGGATCCGCGGGAATGGCATTGGGCGCTCATGGACTATGGGAGCCATATCAAAAAGCTCCACGGCAATCCATCGCGCAAAAGCGCACATCATGTGAAGCAGTCAAAGTTTGAAGGATCACTGCGCCAGGTCCGCGGGGCTATTCTGCGCGCGCTTCAGCAAGGTCCGACCTTGCTGAAGGGTCTTCCTTTTGAAAAAGAAAGAATTGAAAGCGCGCTTGCTGACCTACTGCGCGACGGCCTCATCGTTAAGCGAAAGGGGAAATGGCACATCGCCTGATGTTCTAAGGTTAAGCCTTAGAACATCGTGAGGCGTCACCTCCCACATCCCATTACTTGTGTTTGCGTTTAGGGCCCGTTCATACATAAACTGACTTCAACACCAAATGAACGGGACCATACGTGTAGTCCACCCATAACGGGTACGTTATGTGTGGACGAGCCCTTACCATTCTTTACCGTCATCTTTGACCTCCTTCAGACGCCTGATCACCTCGCGATCAAAATCCGATTCGATCTTCTGGTGCTTGTTGAATGCCTTGTATTCGGAAAGTGCTTTGGCATCGGCCTCAGCTTTTGAAATACGCCCCTTGCCATCGAGAATCTGATAGTCGTTGAACGAAAGGAACTTGTCGACGCTTGTTGCGAAGGCGTCCATCGTAAATGCATTATTACGCTCTATCTGCGCCTCGATATAGTCGAAGAATCCCGATACAGTGCGCTCAAGCTGACGGATTTCATCCTCTTTCAAATAATTCTTTGCGACCGTGACGTCGGACTGCAAGATGCGGCCACTCGGTGACTTCTTCCATGTGGAGAGTCCCATATGCGGACGCGTCGCATCAACCCCATCGTGGATGATTTCCGGCGCAGTCTTGCCGGTGATAGCGAAATGGAATTTGTTTTGCACCATCGCATAAAATTCTTTTGTGATATGTGCTTCCGGGTCATAGTCGATACTGCATTCGGCAAAGATATCGGTGATCTGTTGGTAGATGCGACGCTCGTTCGCGCGGATCGAGCGGACACGTTCGAGAAGCTCGCGGAAGTAGTCTACGTCGAATGTCTTTTTCCCTTGTTTCAAACGTTCGTCATCAAGTACAAATCCTTTAATGATGAAATCTCGGAGAACCTGGGTCGCCCAGATGCGGAAGTGTGTGGCCCGTTTGGAGTTCACTCGGTACCCCACTGCTATGACGGCGTCGAGATTGTAATGCTCAACTTCACGGGAAACCTCGCGACCGCCCTCATTTTGAACTATTAGGAATTTCCGAATAGTTGCCTCTTCTGCTAATTCGCCTGAATTATAAATATTTTTTAGGTGTTCATTAACCGTTGGAACAGTAACATCAAACAGCTCGGCCATGAGCCGCTGCGTCAACCAGACCATTTCACCCTCGACACGAACCTCGACCTGTGGCATACCGGTCTCTGCAGTAAAGATCAAGAAATTCGCCGATGTATTCTTGGGAAGTCTTTTGTCGCTCATGCAGTCAATCATGCCATACAATGACATCTTCCTCATCTTTTTCTATTAGCGTCACCAATACACTCCCGAGCACGAAAAAAGCGCCCTGTTTTGTGTCCGAGGACTGTCTGAGCGAGAATACGCGAGTTCCGCAGGACATCAAAACAGGGCGCTTTTTTCGTGCTTACCCACCTACTCCATGCCCATCCCACCCATGCCACCATCCGGCATCGCTTTCTTCTCTTCGGGGATCTCAGCGACGGCCGCATCGGTCGTGAGGAGGACTGCCGCGGCAGAGGCGGCATTTTCTACACCGCTGCGCGTGACCTTGACTGGGTCGATGATACCGGCTTCGAGCATGTCGATGATCTCAGCACCTTCATCAGCCAGCGCGTCGTAACCAAAGTTTGGACCCTTTTTCATGACATCTTGCAGGATGACCATACCATCTTCGCGGCCGGCATTCCGGGCGATCTGCAGAAGCGGCGCGGATAGCGCGGTCGCAAGGATACGATAGCCAATTGTGTATTCGTCATGCTCTTTGCTCCCAATCTTCTTGGTGAGCGCCGCAGCGACCTTGGCGAGTGAAGCACCGCCACCGGGGACGATGCCTTCGGCGATGGCAGCCTTGGTCGCGTTGACCGCATCTTCGATCTTGTCTTTGAGGTATTTCATCTCGGTCTCGGTCGCAGCACCCACACGGATCACCGCCACCCCACCGGTGAGCTTGGCGATGCGCTCGCGCATCTTTTCCTGATCAAATTTGGAATCGGTGTTTTCGAGCTGTGCTTTGATCTGTGCCACGCGCGCGTCGATGTCCGCCTTTTTACCCTTACCGCCGACGATCGTCGTCGCATCTTTGCTCGCGACGACGCGATTGGCCTTGCCGAGCATCGAGAGATCGGCGTTTTCGAGCTTGAGCCCGAGGTCTTCGGAGATCACCTGTGCGCCGACGGTCGTCGCGATATCAGCGAGCATTTCTTTCTTGCGATCGCCGTATCCGGGAGCCTTGACCGCAAGCACGTTGAACACACCTTTGAGCTTGTTGACGATGAAAGTGGTGAGTGCCTCGCCATCGACATCGTCGGCAATGATCACGAGATCGCGCTTGCCTGCCTGGGCGATTTTCTCGAGAAGCGGGAGGATGTCTTTGACTGACGAGATTTTCTTGTCGGTGATGAGGATCGGTGCGTCTTTGACCTCCGCCTCCATGCGATCGGCATTGGTGATCATGTATGCAGAGACGTAGCCCTTGTCGAATTCCATACCTTCGACAAAATCGGACTCGATACTCAGCGACTGTGACTCTTCTACCGTGACGACGCCGTCTTTGCCGACTTTCTCGACAATGTCAGCGATCGTCTTGCCCAGCTCTTCGGACTCAGCGGAGATCGTGGCGACTTGGCGAATATCCTGCTTGCCCTTGATTGGTTTTGCCATTTTCTTGAGCTCTGCTACGGCGTCTTTGGCTGCCGCTTCGATGCCGCGACGCACCATGATCGCATTGGCGCCGAGCGCAGTGCGCTTGAGACCTTCGTGCACGATTGCCTGCGTGAGCACCACAGCGGTCGTCGTGCCATCGCCCGCTTTGTCGTTGGTCTTGGTCGCGACTTCTTTGATGATAGAGGCGCCCATGTTTTCAAACTTGTCGGCAAGCGTGATTTCCTTGGCGATGGAGACGCCGTCGTTGGTGATGGTGGGCGATCCCCATGATTTATCGAGTGCGACATTGCGTCCGCGGGGCCCGAGCGTGAGCCGGACGGCACCGGCGACGACGTCGACGCCGCGCTTCAATCGCTCGCGGACTTCCTGCTCAAAGAGTACTTGTTTTGCCATATGGGTAGTGATTAGTTGTTAGTGAATAGTGATTAGTGAAATCCAAGATACCGAATGGCTACTTAATGATTGCCAGGATATTGGACTCTGCGACAATATAATAATCCTTGTCGTCGATTTTCACTTCGTCGAATCCGTATTTGGAAAACATGACCGTGTCACCCACCTTGACGGACACGGGGATGAGCTCGTTGTCGTCGCCGCGCTTGCCGGGACCGATGGCGACCACGATGCCGCGCTCGGGCTTTTCCTTGCGCGCTGTATCGGGGATGATGATGCCCGATGGGGATTTTTCATCAGCGCTGTCTTCGGGACGTACGACGACGCGGTCGCCGAGCGGTTGGATGGTAATCTTCTCACCTTTGGTTTTCGTATCTTTTTTCATAGCAAAAAGATTAGATAAGCGTTGATAATGTGAACGTATTCTATACTACACGAGCAGCGTCCTGCAAGCAGTGTGAGCTATCCGCTTATATCGTCTTGATCGCTACGGTCTGCTTGGATTGGAGCGTCACGATTTTCTCAAGTATCGCAGTGAGTTGGGTATGAATATCGGCAAGCGTGAGCGTATCCAGCACATCTGCCGTCGAAATGGCAGCAGTGGCCGCGAGCGCCTGCTGCTCTTTCCAGGCCTGTGTCGCCGCTTTGTAGCGTGCGGCGCTTACCGGCGTATTCCAACAATGCTTCGAAGCGAGCCACGGTGCAGTGCCGTTTTTCTCGTAGAGGTAGCGCGCGTAGGCCATGTTGCCCTCTGGTGTATCGATCTCCCAGTCAAACTTCTCGGCCGTCTTACGATGCAATATCTCGCTGATCTGGAAAAGGCCGATCATAGTGCCGGTGCCGCCATGGAGCGCACGGCCGTTTTTATGAAATTGTATAAACTCCGATTCACAACGCGCGATTTCGATCATGACAGGGATGTCTTTGAAGGATTCGCGCACAAGCTCTTCGATACCCGCATTGTAGTCACGAGTCGCAGAAGTGTTGACTGCTGCCAAGGTCGCATCCGGCATCATCAATACCACAAGCATCGCAAAGGCAGCGACAGAAAAGGGTATACGTGCAGCATGAATAGAAAAGGGCATACGGGTGGGAGAGGTGTGTTGCGGATGAACGCGACGTGAGGAAAGCCTATACCGGGGGGCGCAAGCCTGTCGAGACGTGACGAAAGCCCGTTTTTGTCCTCGAATGCAAAATGGGGGAAAATCACCCGATTTTGAGGGAAAATTGACAGTTCTGACTATCGTGTCATGGAATCATGATGCATACCTATGCCACGGCTGCCACACGCAGACAATCCCTTTCCGGGAATACTTGACATCTAGTGATATAAGGTGTACAATGGTCTTAGATGCAATGTGAGGAGAAAAAAATGCACGACAATTTTGACCTAGGCCAGGAAGAAGAGGCGCGCCAGACGCGCGTGTCGGAGCGACGCCATACGGCGACCGCTGCGCTCTGCGCGCTCGTATTTGGCCTGGGCTTGTCTATAGGCCTCCTTCTAGGGCATGCAAATCAGGCACCAACAAGCGTGCTTGTCAGTCCAGAGCGGATAGTGCCGGAGCATGCGGCCGTGACGTACCCGGCTTGCACCCTCACGTTCTGCTAAGAGCAGGTTGGGCGGCGATTTTTCCTTCGAGGAAGAATCGCCGCTTTTCATACAAGAAGAAGATTGCGCTTTTCCGTTTTTGTGCTACCATTTCCCCACATGGCCTATCTCGCCCACATACTGCCATATGCACAGATCGTCTTGTCTGCGCTACTGATTGTCACCGTGCTCTTGCAGCGTACGGGGGCTTCCCTGGGCGGGGCCTTTGGGGCTGACAATTTTTCGTCGGGTTTTCATACCCGTCGCGGCTTGGAGAAAACCCTCTTCAATGCCACGATTGTCTTGGGAGTGCTCTTTGCACTCTCGGCTCTCGCAAACATCATCATTAGCTACTAAAAACGCCGCGCAGTATGCGCGTGTCGTACATACCGTATAGTATGGAAGAATCCCATTCCATTGAAATATCTCCGCAGGACAGCACTGATCGCCATGCATCGAGCCACATCTCGTGGCGCCGATTCGAATACCTGAGCGATCTGATGCGACATTTTTCACCCAGCGAAAGACTCGCACTCTATATATGCTCCATATTTCTCGCAATCAGTGCATTTTTCCTACTCGTACAGCTCAACGATGCCTTTCTCGTCTCGGTACCCGAGCAATATGGCACATTTACCGAAGGCGAGGTCGGACCCGCACGTTTCGTCAATCCGATCCTCGCTGTCTCCAGTGCCGACAAGGACATGGCACAGCTCGTCTACTCCGGACTCATGCGTGCACTACCCGACGGCTCGCTCGTCCCCGACCTGGCTGAGAGTCACACTATTTCCGCAAACGGTACGATCTACACATTTAAAATCCGCCCAGACGCCACATTCCATGACGGCACGCCAGTCACTTCGGCAGATGTCGCATTTACCGTCAAAGCTGCACAAAACGCCGCCCTCAAGAGCCCGCGCCAAGCCAACTGGGTCGGCGTCAGTGTGGCAACCCCCGATGCACACACCGTGATCTTCACCCTTCCGCGCGCGTATGCGCCATTCATCGAAGACACTGCTATGGGCATACTCCCCCAACATCTCTGGAAAAATATTTCCGATCAGGATTTCCCCTACAATACGCTCAATACACACCCCATCGGCAGCGGACCATACATGGTCGTACGCGCCGATACTGACAGTACGGGCTCTGTCACACGGTATGAACTCAGGCCTTTCCGTCATTTCACACTCGGTATGGCACATCTGCGCACTCTCACGCTCGCGTTTTATCCCAATACTGAAGCCCTGACTGAAGCCTTCAAAGCGGGAGATATCGACGCTATCGCCGGAGTGAATCCTGCGGATGTGAGCCGACTCGCTTCACGAGCCGATACCGCAGTCCTCAAGGCCATACTTCCGCGCATCTTCGGCGTCTTTTTCAATCAGAATCATAATCCCGCACTCGCAGATCTCGCCGCCCGCCGCGCACTCGATGCAGCTGTCGACAAACAAGCAATCGTTGATTCCGTACTGCATGGGTACGGAGCCGTGATCGACGGACCTATTCCACAGGGTATGTTTGGTACCGACTCCCCCGCTGTGCCTCATGTATGGACACCGACCGCCACCACTTCAATCACCGAAGCGGCGGCACATGTGGCAAAGGCGCGCGAAATACTCACTGCAGGTGGGTGGAAATTCAACGATACAACCGGCGTTTGGGAGAAAGGAAGCTTGAAACTTTCACTCGTCCTCACAACGGCTGACGAGCCAGAGCTCGTCGCGACCGCAGAAACGGTGGCTACCCAATGGCGTGCAGCGGGGATCAGTGTCGAGGTGCGTATATATCCTATCTCCGACTTCAATACGACGATTCTGCGACCGCGCAATTACGACGCGATCCTCTTTGGCGAAGTAGTCGGGCGCGGCGGAGACCTGTTCGCCTTTTGGGACTCGAGTCAGCGCAATGATCCCGGCCTCAACTTCTCCATGTATGCCAATTCCCAGGCAAGTAGCCTCCTCTCGAAGGCGCGCGCGACCAGCGATATGAAAACCCGCGAATCTCTGTATGCACAATTCGCTGAAATCATCAAAAAGGACGCTCCTGCGGTCTTCTTGTATTCTCCCGCATTTATATATATACTACCCTCATCACTGCACGGTATCGAGATCGGCTCGATCACGCTTCCGTCAGAACGCTTCCTCAACGTATATCAATGGTATACGCAGACCGAACGCGTGTGGAGCATCTTTGCGAAGCAAGAAGCCCAACAACAATAGGCAATCACATTATTAGGTAAATCATTAGCAACGTCTCCGGACACCGGAGACCGTAGATATCAGTATTACTATGGAACCATCAGCACCACACCGCCCCCAAAGGAGCGGACAGGGCCCTTCTCAGCGGCCCCATACCGGTCGCGCGGGCAATACGCAGCGCCCCGGCGCCCCACGCCCCGCACGACAGCAAGGAGGCCCCCGCAATGGCGGCCGCCCACGACAGCGTTTTGGGAGTGCGCGCTCCAATCATCCGCCGCGCCGCGGCAAGACCCGCCTCGAACATCAGACCCCGAGCGATATGCGCAAACGCCCAGCGGGTGCCCCGATACCTGCCCCTGAAGCAGACGTCGTGCGCATCATTCCGCTTGGCGGCGTCGAAGAGATCGGTCGCAACATGACCGCGATCGAGATCGGCGAAGACATCTTCATCCTCGACTGCGGATTCGGATTTGGCGAAGGCGACACACCCGGCATCGACTACATCCTGCCCAACACCGGCTACCTGGAAGAGCGCCGCCACAAGATCCGCGGCCTCCTCATCTCGCACGGCCACCTCGACCACATCGGCGGCATCCCCTACATCATCGATCGTATCGGCAACCCGACCATCTACACACGCAAACTGACCGCCATGATGATCAAGCGCCGCCAAGTCGAATTTGCACACCTGCCGCCGACCGTGCTGCGCGAAGTCGAAAAAGACGAGAGCATAAGGCTCGGCAACACGACCGTGCGCTTCTTTGGCGTCACGCACACCGTCCCGGATTCAATGGGTATCATCATCGAGACCCCGTGGGGCGACGTCGTCTTCACCGGCGACATCAAGCTCGACCATGACGGCGAGGGCAATCCGAGCGAGATCGAACTGCGAGAATTTAGCGTCTTTAAAGACCGCAAGGTGCTCGCACTCCTCATGGATTCCACCAACATCGAACGACCCGGATTCTCGATCCCCGAGCACAACGTCCATGCGACACTCGAGGACATCATCACCAACATGAATCGCGGACGCCTCATCATCGGCATGTTTGCCTCACATCTGGAGCGTCTCATGCACATCGTCCGCATCGCGGAAAAAGTGGGTAAAAAAATCGTCGTCGACGGCCGCTCCATGAAGGCAAACCTCGAAATCGTCCGTGAGATCGGCATGCTCAAACACAAAGACGACACGCTCGTCGCGGTCGAAAACGTCGACCAGTATCCGCCGGAAAAGTTGATCATCCTCGCGACCGGCGCCCAAGGCGACGAATTTGCCTCGCTCATGCGTATCGGCAACAAATCTCATAAGTACATCCGCATCAATCCGACCGACACCATCATCCTCTCGTCGTCGGTGATTCCAGGCAACGAACGCTCGGTACAGCGACTCAAGGACAACCTCTCGCGCCAGGGCGCACGCATCATCACCTATCACTCATCCGACGTGCACGCCTCGGGTCACGGCAACCGCGAAGAAGCCGTCTGGATCCACAAGCAGATCCATCCCAAATTCTTCGTCCCCGTCCACGGCTACCACTATATGCTGCGCGTGCATGCCGATATCGCCGAAGAGCTGGGTGTCCCGAAGGAAAACATCTGCGTACCCGACAACAGCTCCATCATTGATATCCGTGGCGGCGAGAAAATCGCCAAGCTCGCGGTCAAAGCCCCAGCGGAGCTGCGCGTCGTCGAAGGACACACGATCAGCGAACTCTCGGACGTGCTCATGCGCGACCGCAAAGCGCTCGGACAGGAAGGATTCTGCGTCGTGGTCGCCACGGTGGATCGCCGTACCGGCAAGCTGCACAAATCCCCCGACATCATCTCGCGCGGCTTCGTGTACTTGCGCGACAATAAAGACCTCATGGATCAGACGCGCCTCATCGTGCGCAAGAGCGTCGAAACCTCGATGAAAAATCCGCGCTCCGCGGACCTCGACGAAGCCCGCGAAGACCTCGCCGATTCGGTCTCCAAATTCCTCCTCCAGCGCACCCTCAAGCGCCCGATTGTGATACCTGTCATTGTCAGTATTTAAGTGTCCGACCTGCCCCGCGCCAAGCTTTGCTTGGTTTGCGGGGTCGTCATCCCGGTGATTGTGAGTATCTAACGATTGACAAGTACCGTCGCCTGATGATACAGTCCCGCACAGATATCTGTACGGAACTGTGTCTTTTGAAAGGAAAAAACCGATGTCCATTGGCACAACACCCTTTCGTCCAGGCGAGATTTTCGTGACATTCAAACACGGAGTCTCTCGCGAACGAGCCGCGAAGCTCGCCCAGGAACTCGGCGGCGAACTCGATATTTGGATGCACGAAATTAAAGAATTAATGCCGCGTGCAACAATCCGAGTAGTCCCAGGTCAGGAAGCGGAGAAAGCTAGCGCATTTCGGACACTGTCCGAAGTTGAGGGCGCGGGGTTACACGAGATAGCCCAACTCTATGAGACTTAATGCCGTGGAAGCGGCGCGAGTATACGCGCCGCTTTTTTCTTTTTATACAATCCTCCATTTCCCCTTTTCTTTGCAGATCATCCCATCACGCTCAAGCCCTACAAGCGCCTGGTCAATCCTACTTTTGTCAAAAGTCAGACTCTTTACAAAGAACGGACCACCTTTGTGGAGTTCGCGCAGGATAGCCCCACGGACCTGGCGGAGCGAACCATCGAACTTGGATTGTTTGGTGTAGTGAGCACTCTTGCGCGCGGGATTGCCATGGAGTTGATGTTCTAAGGCTTAACCTTAGAACATCATGTTTGATCAAATCATGTTTGATCAAATTGACTCACCACCGTCCAAGCATTAAACTCAAACCTGGTTCACTGAACTGGAGAAAGTCGATGAAGCATGCGTTGCAAGCTCTTCTGATTGCGCCCGAGCAGAGAATGCGCGAAATGGTGCACTCGGGGCACAAGGAAATCACGATCCGTGAAGGTCACCGCGATTACAAGCCTGGCCTCACAATGCTCTGTTGTGAGAAGGTCCCCTGGGCAGTCATGGTCGACATTACGAGCGTCCGACATTGTCTCGCACACGAAGTAACCCCGGATGAATACGAGTCCGACGGTTTTACGTCTATCAAAGACATGTGCACACAAATGAAACGATTTTACCCCGACTTCAAGCAGACTTCTCAAGTGACTATCATTCGCTGGACCAATGCACGAGGTTTTTTCGTAGACTACCCAGACGAATATGGGGTTTACCATGATTCCGTCATGAGCATCCTCGGTAACTGAGTATTTCTAATAAGGAGGCGAAGCCTCCTTATTTCTTTATGTGGTGTAATTTAGGTTATGAGACCGTCACGCCTAAGAGACGCAAACGCTTGCGCGTATTTTTCCGGGTAGCGAAGACGGACTTCACGAGTGGGAGTCCCCTGCGCTTTGGCGCGCAGGATAGCCCCACGGACCTGGCGCAGTGATCCTTCAAATTTTGATTGCTTGGCATAATGCGCGCTTTTGCGTGCGGGATTGCCGTGGAGCTTTTTGATATGGCTCCCATAGTCCATGAGCGCCCAATGCCATTCCCGCGGATCCTGCCCCTCAGCCGCCTCCGTAATAAGAGGCAGAATATCACGGTCATGCACCGGTTTAAGAGTGTGCAGGCCTGGCTTGCACATTGATGTGCAAGCCAGGCCTGCACACTCTTTCGCTTCAGAGACAAAATGATGGAGAAAGGCCGCGCGGATGTTGGTCTCGATCATCGTATCGGGGAGATTGAAGGCAAATACGAGTATGGCCGATGCCGTATACGGGCCGATACCAGCTATCGAGCGTAGAGCGACTGCGGTGCGTGGGACGCGACCGCCATACTTTTCCACTATCTCGATCGCCGCCGCGCGCAGGTATTTGGCTCGCCTGTTGTACCCCATACCGCTCCATACGCGCAGCACATCGGAAAGTGGTGCTTGTGCAAGTGAGCGCACCGTCGGAAACTCCTTCAAGAATTCCTTGTACTTCACCAGCACGCGCGGTATCTGCGTCTGCTGAAGCATGACCTCTGAGACGAGGATTTTGTATGGATTGCGGGTGCGCCGCCATGGCAGATCATGCCTCCCATGTGTCCGATAGTAGGACCATACGGCGGTTCGGAACTGCCTCATCTTCCTATCGTCATACATAGGCGCATCATACCCCAGGTGGTTGCGAAATAAACAGGATAGATTATATTTGCTATCGGCTCTGTTCTATTGCACAGCCATACAAAGATCTTCCGGAGAAACGGATGTCAAAGCAGACAGAAAATACGAAGACTCACGCCGAGCCAGTCTACACGCATGGTTTTCCGACTAAGAATTCACGCGATTCCACCAGGAGGAAGACGTCAGGTCCCGTATACATTCCCGTTTTACGTGGCTCAAATCTCTCACCGGCTGTCGTTCGACAGCGACAGGAGACTATCCGGAAGCTCAAAGAGGTCGGTGCATTGGAGGATGACGAGTGCCTTGCAATCATCGACGAAAACATCAAAAGTGATGCGGAACGCAAACGAATCAAGCACAATATCCAAGCATGTTGGAAAGCATGTCATCGGCATCACCCCTTGTCTGATTTGACTTTAGAAGACTGTACGGAAATTTGTCTTCTGGAAGCAGCACAAAATTACATGGCCCAGCAAAAAAAGACGTTCAGGGATTTCCTTGCACTCATTCAAAAGTCTCGTCACGGTAAAAAGACGCTTCTGACGCGAGGCGAGTACTGAGTGCACTAGCGCGCCGATGGCCACCGATTCATACTCGGTGGCCATATCTTTGTAAGCGGGTGTTGAGCGCAATCATGCTTGCGTGCCGGGCAGACGTAGCGGCCATAGAGCACGAGGCCGTTGTTTACATACTTCCAATCCTTTTTTGGCGTGAGCGCTTCGAGATCGTGGGAGATTTTTTTGAGATCGTTGTGGTCTGACAGATCAAAACGCTTCGCGAATCTTTTTACATGCGTATCGGTCGGAATCCCTTCCCATATGTCGTAGAGCTCGCCAAGCACGACATTGGCCGTCTTGTATGCGACACCGGGCAAGGTCACGAGCTTAGCGACAGTGCGTGGGATGCGGCCCGAAAAATCGTCCTCGATTTTTCGGGCCGCTGCGATGACTGCCTTGGTCTTGTTGCGAAAAAAGGGGATCGAACCGATCTCACGCTGAAATACCGCGGGCTTCGCAGCAGCAAAACCCTTGGGCGTCTTGTATTTCTTAAAAAGCTCCGCCGTGACACGATTGACCACCTTGTCGGTACACTGCGCGGAGAGCATTACCGAGACGACGAGCTGAAACGGCGTCTTATAGACGAGCTCGGTCTTTGGCTCCGGATACGCCTTCTTCAAATAAGCGACAATCTTGCGCATCCGCGCTTTGCGTTCAACAGATTTTGTATTCATGTCGTTCAGATTTGTATTCATACGCTATTTATATTCTCATGCGCGATACGTGCAAAGCAGTACTTGTTTATCGTTCGCGGCCGCGTAATATAAACAAGTGGTGCAGACGAGTATTACTTCTTATTCCGCCTGTCACGCTTCCACTCGTCGATTTTTGCATGATGGCCCGAAAGCAGTACTTCCGGTACGGGGTATTTCTTACCTTTCCATTTCAATACTTCAGGGCGCGTGTAGACATCGGGGCTTGATACGCGCGAGGCTTCGAGTGATTCTTCTTTGCCCAAGACACCCTTCACGTGTCGCGCGATGGCGTCGATCATCGTCGCCGCCGGCAATTCCCCACCGGTGAGGACATACGGCCCCATGGTGACCAGCTTGGCCTTCAATATCTCCCCCACCCGCGCATCGACACCTTCATAGTGTCCGCAGACAAACACGATGTCTTTTTTCTTGGAAAGCTGCTGCGCCATCGGCTCGTCAAACTGCACACCGCCGGTCGAAAAGAAAACCACCTGCGCATTTTTCTTGCGGCCAATTGCCTTCATCGCGGCACGGAGCACTGCCTCCGGCTCAAGCACCATGCCGGGCCCGCCGCCATACGGACGGCGATCGACGCGGTCAAACTTTTTTGCCGTGAAGTCTTTTGGATTATAAAAGGAGACTTTGATCTTCTTAGCTTCCTGCGCGCGCCCCATCATCGAGGCCGATAGATATGGCTCGATGGATTCGGGAAACAATGTGATGACGTGAAAATGGACCATAACGGTAATTATGCAAATATCCGTCTTTGCACCACAAGGGCATGGCCATTTTTCTAAAGCGGATTACCGCTAAGGGCTCGTCCATAAATAACGTACACGTTATTTATGGACTACACTTATGGGCCCGTTCATTTTGTGTTGCAGTTATTTATGAACGGGACCTAAGAAAAATTGGTATCGAGCGAAGCGAAGCAATCCAGGGCTGTATGTGCAAATACTGGATTGCTTCGGTCGCTTCGCTCCCTCGCAAAGACGTACTGTCGCCTAGTTCTTCAATTCTGCAATAAGATCATCCACCGAATTGTCGATCGGCCCCATGTCTTCGGCAGCCGCAGAGGCGCCCGCATTGCGAGTGCTTCCTTCCGGCTCCTCGATCTTGAGGTTGACGCGAGCGTCGTTCTTCATGCCGACGACGCGCAGAATTGTGCGGATCGCCTTGGCGGTCGCACCCGAGCGGCCGATGATCTTGCCCATATCATCCTGATTGACCGAGAGCCTGAGGAGGACACCCATCTCATCGACCGTACGGTCGATCTTGACGTCATCCGGATTGTCTACTAAAGATTTGACGACATACTCCAAGAACTGCTGATCTTGTTCCATATTGCTTGTCTAGCTATCTGAATAAAGAGTTCTGACGCCTGCCTTTGGCAGACCGTATTCAGACAGTACCAACAAACATATATGCGGTCAATATAGGATGACGAAATCGTCCTTATGGGTGGTCGTGTCTTGCCAGACGACGTCGATACTCTCTACCTTTGAAAAAAGCGAACCCTTCTTGAGCTTTTCAAGGAATTCTTTGAGCTTCTTTTCGTCTCCTTGGGCATAGATCTCGACCGTACCGTCTGTGAGATTTTGCACCGTGCCCGTCAGGCCCAGCGAGCGCGCTTTGCGCTGGGCGAAATCGCGATACAGTACACCCTGCACACGCCCATGCACTACCGCTCGAAATATCTTTTCTGCCGCTCCCTCCATGGGTACAGCATAGCATGTGCATAGCGGAGCTTGCATCTAGATAGCGAGAAGCTCATACTAAAAGTGGTCTTTTATACCTGCACGGAGGATCGCATGTCGAATCGGAAAATGCACGGCGATATGCGCACCTGCACATACTGCCGTGAAGCGCCTGCGCAGCCACACTTCAGTGTGATCGAAAATGATGAGGTGCTCTGCTTTTGCAGTGCGCATCATCGAGATACGTACCTTGCCCTCAGTAAAGGCATGAGCGGCGGCGGCGTTCATTTGGATAAGAAGAAGGGCAACAACCCCAAAAAATAAGAACGGGCACTTCCGCTGCCCGTTCTTTGTTTTGGCGCGGCCGATGGGATTTGAACCCACGATCTCTGCCGTGACAGGGCAGCGCATTAGGCCAGCTATGCTACGACCGCGTATGTACTACGAAACTGATCGAAACGAGATTTCTTTCTCATAAGGTACAGTTTCGAGCGCTGATTATACATCATTTTCCCCAATTTCAAAGTATTAGTATTCGAGTGCCGGCGACAGGGAACGATCCTGTGACCTAGCGCTTATGAAACGCTCGCTCTACCACTGAGCTACGCCGGCGTGTGAGATAAGAATATACCATAAGACAGTTTTTTGGTACACTGCTGACATGCTTCATATTCTCATCACTATCAATTCCGCCCTCCTGGTGCTCGCCACCATATTCCTCGTCTTCGCCATCGGTCACGCGATTCTGACCTGGAGTGGGACTATGCTTCTCTATGCGATCGTCATATTCGTCGTTCTCCTCATCAGCGAACTTGTGCTGTCACTCTACTCATCGTGAGACTGTGGGAGGCTTGGGACAAGCGTCCCGTCATCTGCAATCGTATACACAAACCCAAGCGGGTCTTGCGGTACCTCACGTATCAAGCCGGCACGCACCAAATCCTGCACCTCTTTCGGATTCTTCCCTTTCGACGCTTTGTAGCGTCGGATGCCTTCTTCGAGCATTTCCAGAATCCCGATATGCACGAGATTGGTATACGCCTGCTCACGAAGCAGCTCGTCGTCGGAACTCTCGTATAAAGACTCCCAAATGGCTTTCGTCTGAGCGCGTTTGTCTTTTTGGGTGCCATAGTTGAGCGCGGTCGCTTGTATGCGCGAAGGTATCCCCGGCGTACGCGCGGCGATACCGAAATACTTGAGCGCATTCTCCCGATCGTCGAGATGGACTACGTACGTACTCGCGAGGTAAAACGGAATCCTCCAGTCCGCTGTATGCTCGACACCCCTTTGTCCGATGGCAATCGCGTCAGACAGCTTGGACGGATCAAGTGACGGGATCACGAGCTCGGCAAACGCATACGGATACGCAAACTGCGGATCAAGCGCATTGATAGTGCGGATGTCGCCGATGAGCCCCTCATACGAGCCGTATACTTCTCCGATCTGTTGAATCGCATTGAGCCAGATCAGAGACGCGAGCGCCGAATCAAGCCCCAAGCCTGCCGAGCGCAAGACGGGCACCGGAAATACGACGAGCGGTGTAAAGACTTCAGGGGGCTTACTGGCATCGTATCCCCATTGTGCCAATGCCACCGCGCACAACAAAAGCACTGCCACGCCGACCTTTTTCATATCTCGCGCTTTTCAAACAGAAAGACTGCGACACACAAAAGGAGACCGACATACATAGCCGCATACGCGACCACGAGCAGCGCCTGCGACAGCGGGACGGAGGCGTCGTATATGATGGCGGAACGAATGTCGAATTTTGCGAGATTGGGCAGCACATAGTGGAGAAGTTGCACAAAGAAGCGCACTGGAGCGCTCGCACCCTGCACCGCCTGCATCAGGAGGTCGAGTGAGTGTCCGATATAGACCACCAAGACCGCATACAGGGTCGAGAGAAGCGGCATGGAAAACGTGGAGAAGAAGATCGTGAGTGCGATCAGCAGTGACATTTCAAGCAGTTGGTAGAAGACTGCAAGGATGGCGGAGGAGTCGAACCCCCCGCCCTTGAAAGCGACCATGAGCAGATAGAGTACTGTCATACCTGCCAAGCAGACCGCCACACTGCTCAAAAGTCCGAGGAATTTGCCGAGCACCAAATGCGCGCGAGAAATCGGCTTGGACAGTACGAAGTAAAGCGTGCGACGTTCGAGCTCCTTATACAAAAGCGAACTCCCGAGGAATATCGTAATGATGAGTCCGAAGATATACATGCCCGCGAGCCCGAGACTGCGGATCACGTGCAGATCTTCGCCGAGCGAGATCGATCCAAGGAAGAGCGTAAAAAGCATGTAGACGGCTGCAAACGCGAGGATGGCGTACAAGACTTTGTTGCGTATCGTCTCGCGAAACGTATTTTTGGCAACGACGAGAATAGTGTGGAGTGATGCGGGCATATAGCTATGAGAGATGTTGAATGACGCTGACGAATCGCTCTTCGAGCGGCTGACCTTTCGTAAATGCTTCGATCGGCCCGGAGTACAGAAGCGACCCATGGTGCAAAATACCGATCTCGTCGCAGAGCTCTTCGGTATCGAAGAGAATGTGTGAATTGAAAACGATGGTCGTCCCCTTCTTCTGGAGCGCCGTAATGATGCTTTTGAGCTCGCGCCTGCCGATCGGATCGAGGCCATCGAGCGGCTCGTCAAGGAAGAGGTACGCGGGATCATTGACAATCGCTTGTGCAAAAGCGAGACGCTGCCGCATGCCTTTGGAATAGGTGCATATCGGGGCGTCTTTAGCCTCAAATATGCCCACACGCTTGAGTAGATCGAGATACTCGTGATGCTTCATCGCCTGCGTATGGAAAAGACTGCCGCAGAACGTGAGAAATTCGAGACCGGTGAGATGATCATAAAATGACGGCGATTCGGGCATGAAGCCGATGGATTCGCGCGTCTGTCGCACTGCAGGATCACGCCCGTCGATGCGTACCGAGCCAGACGTGGGCCGATCAAGCCCGACAATCACCTTCATCATAGTCGTCTTGCCCGCACCGTTGGGACCGAGGATGCCGAAGACCGAGCCCTTCTTGATGGAAAGCGAGATGCCGTCGACTGCCATATGTGTGCCAAAGGTCTTTTTGAGGTCGCGGATCTCAATCATATAGCTGATTATATAAAGAGTCTCCCGACAAGCAACATCCCATACCATATTCGCAATCTGACGCTATAGCGTACGATTGGGAATATTTGGTGGAATGATAGGTAAGGGCTCATCCACACATAACGTACCCGTTATGTGTGGATGCCTTAAAGTGCACACTTGCGTACATGACCAAAAATCATGTACGCAGAAGTGGGCCTTATGCATGAACGGGACCTAAGAAAAACCCACCATCTTTTGGAAGAAAAAGATGGTGGGGGGTAGATACTGTCACGACTTTATCCGATCTGCTCGAATTCCTGCATCACTTCGATCAGGCGCAGCCGGCATTGCAAGCGATGCCGGCCGCACAGATCACGCCTTAATCATGAGCCCTGCCCGATGCGCCTTCAGCGCACTGCGGACATCTTCGTGCCCACGCAAGAGTGCCACCGCCTCATCATAGGACAGATCGGTCTTCCTCACGATCATCTTCGCACCACGATCGAGAAGCTTCGCATTGGTCGGGCGCATACAAACCATTTCGTTGCCCTCGACTCTTCCCAGACCGAGGACCATGGCCGCATTCGAGATTTTATTGAGCACAAACTTTTGTGCCGATCCAGCCTTGAGACGCGAACTACCGGCGATAATCTCGGGCCCAACGATTACTTCAACCGGATAGTGCACCATACGTGCCATTTCCGTGCCCGGATTGCAGACGACGCAGCCCGTCGTGATGCCATGCCGTATGCATGCCTGCAAAGCGGCAAACACATACGGCGTCTTGCCCGAAGCAGCGACACCGATGACGACGTCTTGTGTGGAGACGCCGAGATTTTCAAGATCACGCCACCCCCGACGTGTGTCATCTTCAGCACCTTCGACCGGCTCCCATAATGCTTTGCGACCACCAGCGATTATGGCACGCACCACGCCGCTCAAGCCATACGTAGGCAACATTTCAGCCGCATCGGCAACAGCAGTACGCCCGCTACTTCCGGCGCCCACATAGATCACCCGGCCACCACTCTTCACTTTTTCGATAACCGCGTGCACCAGCGGTTCAAGCATGGTGAGCGCCTTACGGACCGCCGGTGCGACCTTGAGGTCTTCGTCACTTTCCGCAAAGAGGTACTCGCGGACAGTCATTTTCTCCAGATCGTCATGGATGCCTGACGCTTCCGTGATCGGGCCTATGCAAGCACCTTTTTTATTCTTAGACATCTTTACCACTCCGTGTCAAAGATTCTCAATGCACTATAGTCACATCCTGTAGCAAGTCAAGCGTGCAACGGGTGCTACAATTTCGTGTATGAAAGGTCCTGTCACCATCCATCTGCACAGACGCAAGCGTGGCAAGAAGCCTTCAGATCCCTATCCTGCACCCAACTTCTGGATACGGCTCCTCGACAGGACCGCGATAGTCGCCGGATTCATCGGCCCCATCATGACCCTGCCACAGATAGGGGAAATCTACTACTTCCACAACGCCGCGGGTGTCTCGGCGCTTTCGTGGGGAGCCTTCGCCGTACTCGATCTCCCTTTCATACTCTACGGCTTCGTACACAAAAACACCCTGATCAAAATTACCTACATCGGCTGGCTCGTGGCCAATACTGCGGTCGCGGTAGGCGCGATTATATATCAGTGACATCGCCCACCCCGTCAATACACCCGGTAACTGTACCCTTGATAGATAGTGCCCATCGTGCTACTTTAGCGCGAGTACATCAAGGGGGACACGATGAGCGCAGATATCGAAGCCGCTCGCCAACGAGCACATGAGTGGGTATCGGCGCTTGAAAACATGCCAAAAGGCTGGTACATCGCCGAGTACCAGAATACTCATCGAGAGTTTCATATACGCATACGAGTAGGACATAATACTGCTTCGTATACGTTGTTCATTATCAAGGTTACTGCGGACCAGACCGTCATCCTCAAGCGGAATTTCGTCAATCGAATCATACGTATCTTTGAAAATCCTGAAGGCATACGCCGTGAAGTACGCCTCTTCGAGGCGTTGAGCATACTCACACAGAGTACGCCACAGTGGTTTAGAAAAGCCGAGCGGGCCGTAACTTCTCTCGACAAGCGCGGTATTGATGGCTTCGTGCGCATCAACATTGGCGATAGAAAGCTGAGAGTTGCACTCCAGGTCAAATCGTCCGAAGGTGGGCGCAGAATCTTCTACGAAGAACACCCTGATCGGCGATCACTCATACCGGTTGTTATCGTCAATGACGATGACGACAACGAGCGATTGCGCGAGAAGACATATCGAGCCATCGCCACGATCCGTAAACAGATCATCGATGGAGAGCTTACTATCAGCGATTACAAAAGACGCCTCACCAAATATATCCGAGGAGCCGCGAAATAATCGCGGCTTCTTCTTTTTGTGTTGCGGGGGTAGGAATTGGTCAGGAATAATTTCCTCGCCGTCGCTTAAAGCTCTTCTTTTTAATGCAAATAGTTGGCCAGCTGCTTTTTCAGAAAATTGCGCCCCGAACCGCTTTTAAGGAATCGTTCACGCCCTTTTGCGTCCAGCTCATTTCTATACGCCTCGTAATAGATTAGTTGCCAATTTTTCTTTCTTTGAGTAGTACGCGCACCATTGCCGGCTTGATGATGCGTTATTCGCTGTTTTAAATCAGCGCTATAACCAATATACCAACTCTTATCGTCGGCACATTCAAGGAGATAGACGTAAAACATCCGCGAATAATACACTGTTGCCCCGTAAAGTTCACTACGTTCACCACGGGGTGCAACCAAGTGACGAAAACACCCGCCTGTAGCGGGGTTTTCGTTTTACTTGGTTGCCCCGTAAAGTTCACTACGTTCACCACGGGGTGCAACCAAGTGACGAAAACACCCGCCTGTAGCGGGGTTTTCGTTTTACTTGGTTGCGGGGGTAGGAATTGCACCTACGACCTTCAGGTTATGCATACCGCTACAACTTTCGTTGCTCCAATATTGGATTTGTGGTCTGGACTATACCTTCACCCTTTTCATTACTGAATGAGGGGTCTGCCGTCTAGTCTCTACACCTCCTCGACAATAAATAATGTCGGTTTGGCTCGGTATTACCACTTGCTTTCGCAGAGAGGTTTCACCGACTTTGACAGAATTTCCACTCATGATTTCTCTTGAGCGAGCCCAATTGAGCCTGACGAGCTACTCCTGCTCCACCCCGCGATTATAATGATAGTACATCATGCTTCATTATGCAAATACTGTACCTGTGAATATATATGCTTTAGCCTTGTGATATTATCTTTACATGGCACAAGATGAGTTAAGAATGAGGGTCCGACAACTGCGTAAACAGGGCACAAGCATCAAAAGCATTGCCAAGATATTGGATGCGAGTACGAGTACGGTCAGTTATTGGTGTCGCGATATCAAACTTTCAGAATCCCAGATCAGAAAGCTGGCGAAAAACATGGAGCGCGGCGGCATGATCGGTAGGTTGCGCGCCGCTGAGAAAAAGCGCGCCCAACGTCTCCTGGCTATCCAAAAAGAAACAAGCCGTGGTAAAAAAGATATCAGTATCCTTACCAAAAGAGATATGTTTATAGTGGGTCTGGCTCTCTACTGGGGAGAAGGATATAAAAATGGGAACGACGAATGTGGTCTTACCAATACTGATCCAATAATTATCAAAGCATTCATACATTGGCTATTCACCATGTATGGAGTCACAAAAGACGATCTCATCTTGCGAGTCACGATCAATGATACACATCGTGCACGAGCCCACATCATCGAAACGTATTGGTCGCAACAAACATCTATACCATTATCACAGTTCACTCAAACCAGTTTTATACGATCCACAAGCATACGAGTATTTGAGAATCCAAATGGATATGTCGGTACCTTACGTGTCAAAGTACGACGGAGCACTGCACTACGAAGAAGAATTCTAGGTTCGATCAGCGAGATTAAACAACAAATACTCAATATTGGCTCGTCCTAGCGATGCTATAATACGGTCCATGACAAAAATACTTGTGACCGATGTCGATGCGCCGTTGCGCGCACACTTTGATGCAGGCCTCCAGGGCCACGAGATCGTATATACCGACGAACGCATCTCGCTCGAGCTCTTACAAGCCCATGTAGATACGGAAGTACTATCAGTCTTCGTCTCATCTGCCGTCACCAAAGAATGCATCGATGCACTCCCTCATCTCAGACTCATCGTCGCGCGCTCGACCGGCGTCGACCACATCGATGTCAGCTACGCCAAAAGCAAAGGTATCTCAGTCGTCAATGTCGCCAAGTACGGCGCGCACACCGTAGCAGAATTTACCTTTGCACTCCTCCTGAATCTCTCACGCCGTCTGTATGATGCAGCAGTACAAGTGAAAGAAGATGGTAATTTCAACATCGCATCACTCAATGGATTCGACCTTTTCGGCAAAACACTCGGCGTCATCGGCACGGGTGCCATCGGCCGCAATGTCGTGCGTATCGCACAGGGCTTTGGGATGACGGTCCGTATGTTCGACACATTCCCCGATCTCTCAATCGAGACAGAAAGCGCAAAGTATGCAAGCATCGACGAGCTTGTCGCCGCGTCGGATATCATCACACTCCATGTACCTTACACACCCGAGAATCACCATCTCGTGAGTGCCGAAACCATCGCCAAAATGAAGCAGGGTGTCTACATCATTAATACTGCACGCGGCGAACTGATCGACACCGAAGCACTTCTCGCCGCACTCGAATCCGGACACGTCGGCGGCGCAGGACTCGACGTACTCGAGGGAGAGCGTTCCCTCAAGGACGAAATGGATATCGTCCGTGGCTCACAATCGATCCATGAACTCAAGGCGATCATCCGTGATCATGTCCTCGTACGTCTACCCCGCGTCATTATCACACCACACATCGCCTTCTTTTCCGACGAGGCATATGGCGAGATCCTGCAGACCTCCATCGATAACATCAACGCGTTCCTCAGCGGCACGCCCAAAAATGTCATATAGCCATGACCGGCATCATCAAAAATTTCGAAACACTCGCAACGACTCCCCTTCGCCGCGATGCATTGACGATCGCCGAAGCCGCCTATGCTGCCATAGACACCGAATACGTGATCAGAAGCAAGATTATTCTCGACGGCCAAACACTGATAATCGATGGCACACCCTACGATCTTTCTCAATTCAAAAGTGTCAAAGTGATCGGATTTGGCAAGGCCTCATGCCGCGCAATACAGACGATCGAATCTCTCCTGAAAAACCACATCACAGGCGGTGTCGCGATCGATGTGGCGCCGGGTGTGTGTGAATTCGTCGAAGTGAGCGCGGGGTCTCACCCGCTGCCTTCGCGCGACAACGTCGCACTCTCGGGCAAAATCGTCGAGATGGCGGGGCTCGGAAGCGCAGATGATTTGTGTATCGTCGTCGTCTCGGGCGGCGGATCGTCGCTTCTGTGCTGGCCCATGGACGAGTGCGAACAAGGTGCGCGCCTGTACGAGGATTTCACCCGCATCGGCGCGCCCATCGACGAGCTCAATTTAGTCCGGCGGCACATATCGGAAGTAAAGGGCGGCGGCCTTGCCGCGATGCTCCACCCCGCCACTGTCGTCGGTCTCATCTTTTGCGACGTGCCGGGCGACCGCTATCACGATGTCGCATCCGGCCCGACGTATTTTGACGAATCCACCAAGGAAGATGCGACAAAAGTCCTCGACAAGTACGGACTCTCCGGCTACACCCTGCGCGAGACACCCAAAGACCGCACACTTTTCGAAAAGGTCCGCAACGTCCCCATGGTGTCCAATCACACCGCGCTCGAAGGCATGCGACGCAAGGCCGAAGAACTCGGATACACCGTGACGACCGTCGGAGATGCGCTCTACGATGAGCCTATGACACTCGTACAGAAAATGCGCGACGCGATCTCCGCCGCCTCAGCCGCGATCGCCGGCGGCGAGCCGCGCATCGCCGTGCATGCCGACCACCGCACCGGCGGACGATGCCAGTACGTCTCGTGCACATCACTCAAGGTCATGATGCCCGATCAGGTGTTTCTCTCTATAGCATCCGATGGCATCGACAATTCCGACGCTGCGGGCGCACTCGTCGACATGGGCACCATCGAACGCGCGGGAAAAGCCGGGCTTGATCTCGACACATGTCTCGATGAATTCAACACGCTCCCCTTCTTCCAAGCAACGGGAGACCTCTTCTATACCGGCCGTACCGATGCCAACGTATCAGACCTCTTCCTCTATCTGCGCAAAATATGAACCCCATCACCGAGATATTCGCCGAAGAGATCAAAGATTCTCGAGACAAACCGACCCTTCGCATCAGTGTCCGCTCGGGCGAACACATCGGCATATTTGAAGTGCCCTCCGGTGCTTCGACTGGCTCACGCGAAGCGCACGTGCTCAAAGATGCAGATGGCCACATGGGCAGTGCTATCCATACCATCAACGAACGCCTCGCGCCCATACTCCTCGGCATGGATGTCTCGGATCAGCGCGCACTCGATACCAAAATGATCGAACTCGACGGGACGCCGCAAAAGTCAGTCTGCGGCGGCAATACCATGATCGGCATCAGTGTCGCTGCAGCAAAAGCAGCGGCCGCAGCACATAGCATGGAGCTCTACGCGTACCTGCGCAGACTTGCCGACATCACACCTTCGCGCCGCGCGCCGCTTTTGTACATGAATTACATTAATGGCGGCATGCATGCTCACTCACCGCTCGCTTTCCAAGAGCACATGATCGTCCCCCAGACGGAGTCTGTGACGGAAGCGCTTGATATGGCAGCTGCGATCGGGCAGAAGCTCGCCGAGATACTCGCGTCGATATACGGAAGCGCGACGGCACAGACCATGGGAGATGAAGGCGGGTACGTCCTTCCGGTCGGCGAAATTGAGCGGCCGTTTGAGGCTCTCATGCACGCGATCGACACCGCCGGATACGCAGGCAAGGTACTGCTCGCCATCGACGCGGCAGCCACATCCTTCTATGCAGACGGTATGTATCAGGTCGGTGGACAAGCTCTTACACATGCCGAGCTTTCAAGACTCTACTCCAGTCTCGCTGCAAAATATCCCATTCTTTCGATCGAAGACCCTTTTGAAGAAAATGCGATCGACGATTTTGCCACACTGCAAGCAGACCTTACTGCGCGTATCGTCGGTGATGACCTTACTGTCACCAATGCGCACGCAATCACGCAGGCAGCAGAACGGCGCGCGATCCGCGCCGTGATCATAAAGCCCAATCAAGTCGGAACACTCTCCGAGACGCTCGATGCCATGAAAACAGCCCGGGATCACGACATCGACTGCATCGTGAGCCATCGCAGCGGCGAGACGCACGACACCTTCATATCCGACCTCGCGTATGCTTTCGGCACATTCGGACTCAAGGCAGGATCTTTGAGAAAGGAAGAGCGCGTAGCGAAATATAGTCGTCTAAAATCTATCTCCCTAGGTCCCGTTCATACATAAGGCTCACAAAATGAACGAGCCCGTAAATGTAGTTCACAGATAACGCACCCGTTATGTGTGGGCTACATCTTTTATAGAGAAGCTTGCGCACAAGACTCCTCTGACCTATAGTCCTGTAGGGTCCATAGCATTTCGCCGAGGGCGGACTATGTGCTCCTTTCAGCGAAACGGGAGATGTGCCATGACGGCCTCCTTAACCTTACCGACTATTGGTAATCTGATCCGAGGACTGGATGGGTATGTCGAGGGTATATCCTTGTGGGATATCGTAACTCAGCATACGACCTGGACGCCAAGCCCCAATGGCATCATATGCGGACGAGGGTACAGCCGCATTCCAGGCTGCTGTGATGAAACCGTCGCAATATACGGCGCAGTCAATAGTGAGCATGCGCGCGGAGCATTGCATTTTGAGACGGATTGTACTGTTGATGATGCCGATTTACAGCCCCTATTACCCCTTCGGGCGAGTAGATCATCGCTTAAGTTCACCGCATACGAAGGCACAGGGTCACAGTATGTCAGCATTACCATGCGAGATGGCAAACACTACGGAACCACTCTTGTCTCGGCGTTCGTCGAACAAGGTGACTCCCGCTTTCCCATCTGGGGTTACCCACATCCGAAGGAGTATGGGCAATCGACCCACACATTTTGGGAGGAAACAAAATCCCTACCAAAAGACACTACGTGGGGCGGAGGTATTTATGACCCCATCTCTGCGATGTTCCTTGCGAGAATGTGGCTCGTAAATGGTTTTTCCAAGCCTGATCGAGAATGGCGCTTTGAGACACCGAATATCTCGCGTGAGCATCTCGTGTGGCAGATCATTAATAAACTGAGAAAACAAGGTCACACTGAGTGACGCACAGAGCCGCCCGGCAAACGGGCGGCTCTTTCTTTTAGGTCCCGTTCATAAATAACTGCAACACCAAATGAACGGGCCCATAAGTGTAGTCCACAAATAACGGGTACGTTAATTTGTGGACGAGCCCTTAGTGATGACTCTCGTAGGCGTCGGTGTGGCGGTCTTCACGAGAGATGAGCTTACCCTCTTCATCCACGCGATACATATAGATGGCGCCAAAGGGCATCTCGACATTTTTTATATCGTCGTCAGAGATGCTCTCGATGTATTTCATGATGCTGCGCAACGTGTTGCCGTGTGAGACGACAAGCACATTCTTGCCTTCTTTCAAAAGCGGTACGATCGTATTGCGATAGTAGGGCACCGCACGCTCGTACACGACACGCAATGATTCGCCGTGCGGTATAGGGTAGTCAAACTCGCGATGCAAGCGATCGAATTCGTCTTTGCCGAGCGCCTCGCGCATACCCTGCTTATTCTTGCCGGTGAAGTCGCCATAATCGCGCTCGTTGATGGCGGCACTACGCATAGTAGGCACATCTTCGGCACCCATCGCGCGCAGCATTTCGTCGAGCGTCTCTTTGGTACGCACCTGCATCGAACAGATGGCTTGTTGGATGCGGACATCGCGCACCTCCTCGCCCATACGATACGACATCTCTTTGCCAAAGGGCGTCAGGTGTATATCGCGACTCCCCGTCCAGATACCCGCTTTGTTCCAGATGGATTCGTGGTGGCGGGCAATCAACAGCATTCCATTCAAAGGCATGTACATAAAGATATCATACACATGCTACGATAGACGCATGCAGCACAAGTCGCTCGATGTCGCCTACTTTTCAATGGAATTCGCCCTCGACGATCGTTTTCATAATTTCGCGGGCGGCTTGGGCGTACTTGCGGCCGATACGATGTATTCGTTTGCCGATCTTGGCGTCCCGGCAGTCGGCGTGACACTCTGGTACCACCAAGACGACGACGCGAAAAAAGCGCTCGACCCCTCGCCGTACATGAAGCGTCACGACGAGACCATCACCGTACAAATCGAAAATCGCATGGTAAAAGTGATCGTCTGGGAATACGAAGTCACAGGAGCCTCCGGCAAAAGCGTACCCATCCTCTTCTTGAGTACCAATCACCCCGACAACGAGCACTGGGACCGCGATCTCACCAAATGGCTCTACGCATCCGACCGCTACACGCGCCTCGGCCAGGAGGCGATCCTCGGTATCGGCGGATATCGCGCACTCAAAGCGTGTGGGTATGTGCCCATCAAGTACTACCATATGAACGAGGGCCATACCGCGCTCATGGGCCTCGAGCGCCTGCGTGCCAACGGCTTCAATTACGACATCGTCCGCAGCAAATCGACATTTACGACACACACGCCGATACCGGCCGGACACGATTATTTTGACTACAATCTCGCACACACGACACTCACCAGTATGATCCCCTCAAATATCCGGGAGCTCGCGACGCATGACAGCCTCGGCATGACACAGCTGGCTATGAATCTGAGTGTCCGCACCAATGCCGTCTCGCGCAAACACGCCGAAGTGACGCGCGACATGTTCCCCGGCCGCGACATCGAATACGTGACCAACGGCATCTATCACCCACGCTGGGTAGGCCCCGCTATCCGCGCCGTACTCGACAAACATCTTCCCGGATGGACAGAGGATCCGGCAAAGCTGCGCGATGTATTCGCCATTCCCGACGAGGAGATTGAAGCAGCCATGCGCGCCCAAAAACAGACTCTGATCGACTGGGTCAACACGCAGCCGCGCTGCTTTAGCCATGCCGAAGCTTCGGCTGACGATCAATTCGATACCGATACACTCACGGTGGGCTTCGCGCGACGCTTCGTCTCGTACAAACGCCCCGATCTCATTTTCAAAAATATCGATCGTCTGCGCGCAATCGGCCACCGCAAGGTGCAGTTTGTCTTTGCCGGCCACTGCCATCCCGACGACGCCTTCTGCAACAGACTCCACGACGCGATCGCACACCACGACTGCGAGCTGCGCGGCCAGATCCGCACCGTCGTCGCCTCCGATTACAATCTCGATATCGCGACGCGCATGGTCCAAGGTGTCGACATCTGGCTCAACAATCCCGTCTCTCCGCGC
>Ga0194120_10003069_pt1 | contig 27782 bp, 25 predicted proteins | sample TA2MahCa65mmetaG_FD_148642 | JGI IMG/M metagenome (GOLD analysis project Ga0194120, IMG submission 148642) | Freshwater microbial communities from Lake Tanganyika, Tanzania - TA2015019 Mahale Deep Cast 65m | ecosystem: Environmental > Aquatic > Freshwater > Lake | place: Tanzania: Lake... | reverse complement strand
GCAAGCGCGCCATCGGCCGCGCCGCGGCGGCGCTGGTCCCGGACGGCGCGACCGTGGCGATCGATTCCGGCACCACCACGCGCTGCGTCGCCGAGGCGCTGCGGGCCAAGCGTGGGCTGACGGTCTACACCAACGCCATCGAAGTGGCGCGGCTGCTGGGTCGGCACGCCGGCAACCGGGTCGTGCTGCTGGGCGGCGATTGGCAGGACCACGAGGACAGCACCAGCAGCCTCGATACCGTCGCCGCGCTGGCGCGCTATCGCCCGGACTTCGCCTTCGTCGGCGCCGGCGGCATCGCCGCCGACGGCCAACTGACCGATTTCACCCGCGTCGGCGCCGAGCTGCGGACGCTGATGATGCGGCGGGCGCGGCGGGCGCTGGTGGTGGCCGACCGCACCAAGTTCGGCCGCGCCACGCTGGTGACGGTCGAGGGCTTCGCCCGGCCGGTCGAGCTGATCTGCGACCGCGCGCCGCCGCCGGAATTGCGCCGGGCGCTGGCCGCGCGCGGCGTCAAGGCGATCGTCGCCGGCCGATCCTGATGTTGCATTTTGTGGAAATTTGTGGCACTCGGTGGAGATCATGACCGCCCCCCTTCCGGGCCAGGCCCGCGTCGTCATCGTCGGCGGCGGCATCATCGGCTGTTCGGTCGCCTACCACCTGACCAAGAGCGGCGTGCGCGATGTCGTGCTGCTGGAGCAGAACCAGCTGACCTCGGGCACGTCGTGGCACGCCGCCGGCCTGGTCGGGCAGATGCGGCCCTCGCGCAACATGACGCGGATGTCGAAATACGGCGTCGAGCTTTACGCCACGCTGGAGAAGGAGACCGGCCAGGCCACCGGCTGGACGCAATGCGGTTCGGTCAACGTCGCCAAGACCCCCGAGCGCGTGATCCAATACAAGCGCACGCTGGCGGCGGCGCGCAGTTTCGGGGTCGAGGTCGAGTTCATCTCGCCGGCCGAGGCCGGCAAGCTGTGGCCGCTGCTGCGCACCGACGACCTGGTCGGCGCGGTGTGGGTTCCCCATGACGGCAAGGCCAACCCGGTCGATCTGACCCAGGCCCTGGCCAAGGGCGCGCGCATGGGCGGGGCGAAGCTGATCGAGGGCGTGCGCGTGACGGGATTCAAGCGGATCAAGGGCCGGGTCGCCGGCGTCGTCACCAACCAAGGCGAGATCGCCTGCGAAAGCGTGGCACTGTGCGGCGGCCAGTGGTCGCGCCAGGTCGGCGCGCTGGCCGGGGTCACCGTGCCGCTGTTCTCGGCCGAACATTTCTACATCGTCACCCGGCCGATCGAGGGCGTGACCAGGAACCTGCCGGTGATGCGCGATCCCGACGGCTTTCTCTATTACAAGGAAGAGGTCGGCGGGCTGGTGATGGGGGGCTTCGAGCCTGTGGCCAAGCCCTGGAAGGTCGATCCGATCCCGGACGATTTCGCCTTCCAGCTTCTGCCCGAGGATTGGGACCAGTTCGAGATCCTGATGAACAATGCGCTGCATCGCACGCCGGCGCTGCACCGGGCCGAGATCCGGCAACTCTTGAACGGCCCCGAAAGCTTCACCCCCGACGGCAATTTCATCCTGGGCGAGGCGCCCGAGCTGGCCGGGTTCTACGTCGCCGCCGGATTCAATTCGGCCGGCATCGCCAATGCCGGCGGCGCCGGAAGGCTGCTGGCGGAATGGATCGCCGGCGGCGAGGCGCCGCTCGATCTGTGGGACGTCGACATTCGCCGCTTCGCGCCCTTCATGAGCAATCGCCGCGCGCTCAGCGAGCGCACCATCGAGACCCTCGGCCTGCACTACGCCATGCGCTGGCCGCGCCAAGAGCTGGTCTCGGCCCGGCCGTTGCGGCGTTCGGGGCTTTACGACCGTTTGGCCGCGAAGGGCGCGCGCTTCGGATCGAAGATGGGCTGGGAACGCGCGCTCTATTTCGCCGACAAGCCCGGCGACGACATCCCCTACGGCTTCGCCAAGCCCGATTGGCTGCCCTTCTGCCTGGCCGAACAAAAGGCCGTGCGCGAAGGCGTGGCGGTGTTCGACGAGACCTCGTTCGCCAAGCTTGTGGTCAAGGGACGCGACGCGCTGGCGGTGCTGCAGCGGCTTTGCGCCAACGACATCGACGTGCCGCCCGGGCGCATGGCCTATACCGCCATGCTCAATCCGCGCGGCGGGTTCGAGACCGACCTGACGGCGATGCGGCTGGCCGAGGACAGTTTCCTGCTGATCACCGGCTCGTCCCAGGGCACGCGCGATCTGGCCTGGATCGAACGCCATCTGGGCGAGGCGCATGCGGTGGCGTTCGACGTCACCGCGCTGTGGTCGGTGGTGTCGGTGATGGGGCCGAAGGCGCGGGATCTGCTGGAACGGGTCTCGCCCGATATCGCGCGTTCGGTGGCGATCGGCGACTGCCCCGAGATCGATCTTGGCCTCGCCCGGGTGCGGGCGGCGCGCATGGCCTATGTCGGCGGGCCGGGCTGGGAGCTGTATGTGCCGAGCGAAATGGCGGCCGCGGTCTACGACACGCTGCACCAGGCGGGCGGCGATCTCGGCCTGCGCGATGCCGGCTATCACGCCATCGACGCGCTGCGCATCGAGGCCGGCCGCCGCGCCTTCGGGGCCGAACTCGGACCCGACGAGACGCCGCTGGAAGCCGGCCTGATGCACGCCGTCAAGCTGGACAAGCCGGGCGGCTTCATCGGCCGCGAGGCGCTGGCCAAGCAGCGCGCCGAAGGGCCGAAGAAGCGCTGTGCCATCTTCACCGTCGAGGACGGCGAGGCCTATCCCTGGGGCGGCGAGGGGATTCTCCGCGACGGCAAGCCGGTGGGCGAAGTGTCCTCGGCCGGTTTCTCGGGAAGGCTGGGGCGCGCGGTGGTGATGGGCATCGTCCGCGGCGAGGGCGTGCTGAGCCGCGAGGCGCTGTTGACCGGGCGCTACGAGATCGACATCGCCGGCCAGCGCCTGCCGCTGACGATTCAGCCGCGGCCGCCCTTCGCCGGCTGAGCCAGGGCCGCGGCCGCTTCCAGGAAGGCGCGCACGGTGGCGATCCGCCGCCGCGCCTGGCTGCATACCACGTACTCGCCGACGCCGAGATCGGCGTCGCGCACCGTCAGGACGGCGAAGCGCGGATCGCGCGGCACTTCCGAGGCGAACACCGCGCCGACGCCGAAGCCGGTGGCCACCGCCTCGAACACCGCCTCGCGGGTCTGGATTTCGAAGCGCTCGCCCGGGCGGACGCCATGCACCGACAGCGCGCGTTCGAACGCCTCGCGGGTCACCGAGCCCGGCTCGCGCACCACGATCGCCCGCCCCGCCAGCGCGGCGATGGCGATCCGCCGCCGCTTGGCCCAGGGATGCGCGCTCGGCACCAGCAGCACCAGATGGTCGCGTTTGAGCGCCAGGGCGTGCAGCCGCGGGTCCTGCGGCTCGCGCGCCATCACCGCCACGTCGGCCGTGCCCTCGGCGATGTCGCGCAGCGCGGCATCGGAATTGCCGATGCGGACGCTGAAGGCCAGGCCGGGATGGCGGCGCTTGAGGCTGGCAATGATCGGCAGGGAGTGGGTGGGGGAATCGGCGCTGACCCTCAGATGGCCGCGTTCGAGCCGGTTGGTGCGCTGGAGCAGGGTGCGGGCCTCGTCCTCGGCCGCCTCGTGGCGGGCGGCGATGTCGCGCAAGGCAAGTCCCAACTCGGTCGGCACCACGCCGCGGCCGCGGCGTTCGAACAGGGTGACGCCGTAGGCGGTCTCGAGATTGCCCACCGCGGCCGACAGCGCCGGCTGCGACACGCCCAGGGCGCGCGCGGCGCGGGTGAATCCGCCCTCGCGGATGACGGCATGGAAGGCGCGGAGCTGGCCGGGGAACATATAATCAAATCCTATCTGTCGTATTAGTAACATATATTTGAATTATGGGCGAGGGCGGGCAGAATCGATCCAATCCAGGCTGGAGGCCGAGCGATGAACACCATGACCCGCGCCGCGTCCGAGACCGGCGATCCCCTGCTGCTGACGCCGGGGCCGCTGACCACCTCGCGCAGCGTCAAGCAGGCGATGGTCCACGACTGGGGCTCGCGCGACGACGGCTTCATCCGCATCAATCGCGAGGTGCTGGCACGCGTCGCCGAACTGGCCGACGCCACGCAAACCCACGTCACCGTGCCGATGCAAGGCTCGGGCACCTTCGCGGTCGAGGCCATGCTGACCAGCTTCGTGCCGGCGGGCGGCAAGGTGGCGCTGCTGGTCAACGGCGCCTACGGCCATCGCGCCAAGAAGATCCTGGACATCGCCCGCCGCGCGGTTGTCGCGATCGAGACGGCCGAGGACAAGCCGGTCGATGTCGCCGCGCTGGACCGGCTGCTGGCCGCGGACAAGACCGTCAGCCACGTCTTCGTGGTGCATTGCGAGACCACCAGCGGCGTCCTCAATCCGCTGGAACAGGTCTCGGCCACGGCCGCCCGTCACGGCCGGGCACTGCTGATCGACGCCATGAGCGCCTTCGGCGCCATTCCGCTTTCGGCCAAGACCATCCGTTTCGACGCCATGGCGGCATCCTCGAACAAGTGCCTGGAGGGCGTGCCGGGCCTGGGCTTTGTGCTGTGCCGCAAGGAGGCGCTGGCCAAGTGCAAGGGCAACGCCACTTCGCTGACCTTGGACCTGGAAGATCAGTGGAGCGCGTTCGAGCGCACCGGCCAGTACCGCTTCACCCCGCCGATCCACGTCATCGTCGCGCTGCACCAGGCGATCGCCGAGCACGCCGCCGAGGGCGGGGTGGCCGGGCGCGGCGGGCGCTACTCGGCCAATTGCCGCATCCTGATCGAGGGCATGCGCGCGCTGGGCTTCGAGACCCTGCTGCCCGATGCGCTGCAGGCGCCGATCATCGTCACCTTCCGCATGCCGACCGACCCCGCCTTCGTCTTCCAGGCGTTCTACGACAAGCTCAAGGCGCGCGGCTTCATCATCTATCCCGGCAAGCTGACGGTGGCGGATTCCTTCCGCATCGGCTGCATCGGCCGCATCGGCGGCGATCAGATGCGCCTGGCGTTGCAGGCGGTGACCGAGGTGCTGAACGAACTGGGCGTGCGCCAGCCGCTGCGGCGGGCGGCCTGACATGAACGCGCTGCGCCCCCGCATCGCGGTCAACGGGCGCGACTATGCCTGGCCGGATCGGCCGCTGGCGGTGATCTGCATCGACGGCTCCGAGCCGGCCTATACCGAACAGGCCATGGCGCACGGCCGCATGCCCTGGCTCAGCCGCCAGGCCAAGGCCGGCGGCACGCTGACCGTCGGCGATTGCGTCATTCCCTCCTTCACCAATCCCAACAACCTCTCGATCGTCACCGGCGCGCCGCCCGCGGTCCATGGCATCTGCGGCAACTACTTCTACGACCGCGAGGCCGGCAAGGAAGTGATGATGAACGACCCGGCCTATTTGCGCGCGGGCTCGATCCTGGCCGCCTTCAGCCGCGCCGGCGCCAAGCTGGCGGTGGTCACCGCCAAGGACAAGCTGCGGCGGCTCTTGGGCCATGGCATGAGCGGCATCTGCTTCTCTTCCGAACAGGCCGACCGCACCACTTTGGCCGAGCACGGCATCGACAACGCGCTGGCCTATGTCGGCCGCCCGCTGCCTTCGGTCTATTCGGCCGAGCTGTCGGAATTCGTCTTCGCCGCCGGCGTCAAGCTGATGCGCGAGCGGCGGCCGGATGTGATGTATCTCTCGACCACCGACTACATCCAGCACAAGCACGCCCCGGGCACGGCCGAGGCCGACGCCTTCTACGCCATGATCGACTCCTACCTCGCGCAGCTCGATGCGCTGGGCTGCACCGTCGCCGCCACCGCCGACCACGGCATGAACGGCAAGACCGACACCCAGGGCAAGCCGCAGGTGGTTTATCTGCAGGACCGTCTCGACGCCTGGCTGGGCGCGGGCAAGGCGCGGGTGATCCTGCCGATCACCGATCCCTATGTGGTCCATCACGGCGCGCTGGGCTCCTTCGCCACGATCTACCTGCCGGCCGGAAGCGATGTCGCCGGCCGTATCGCCGGCCTGGACGGCGTGGCCGAATGCCTGTCCAAGGCCGAGGCCTGCCGGCGCTTCCAGCTGCCCGAGGACCGCATGGGCGATCTGGTGGTGGTGGCGCGCCGCGACATGACGCTGGGCACCTCGCAGTCGAAGCACGACCTGTCGGGACTCGACGTCCCCTTGCGCTCGCATGGCGGCGTGTCGGAAGGCCGCGTGCCGCTGATCTTCAACCGTCCGATCGCGCTGCCCAAGGAAACGGTGCGCAATTGGGACATTTTCGACCTCGCGCTCAACCGCGTCGTCGCCGAGGAGACCGCCCATGTCCACCGCGCCACGGCTTGATACGCCCGCAAGGGCGCCGCGCATCGAAAGCCTGCGTCTCGGCGGGCGCAAGGTCGCCGGCGAAAGCGCCGGCGCGATCGAGGTGCGCGATCCCTATCGCGGCACGCTGGTCGGAACCGTGCAGAAGGCCTCGGTCGGACAGGTGCGCGAGGCCTTCGCCACCGCCGCCGGGTTCAAGCCAAAGCTCAGCCGCGCCGACCGCTCGCGTATCCTCAGGCGCACGGCCGATCTGTTGGAGGCGCGCAAGGACCAGGTCGCGGACCTGATCACCGCCGAATCCGGCCTGAGCAAGAAGGACACGCTTTACGAAGTCGGCCGCGGCGTCGACGTGTTCAATCTCTCGGCCACGGCCTGCCTGATGGACGATTCGCAGACCTTCCCTTGCGACATCACCGCGCAAGGCAAGCCGCGCCGCATCTTCACCCAGCGCGAGCCGCTGGGCGCGATCGCGGCGATCACGCCGTTCAATCACCCGCTCAACCAGGTCGCGCACAAGGTCGCGCCCTCGATCGCCACCAACAACAAGATGGTGCTGAAGCCTTCGGAGAAGACGCCGCTGACGGCGCTGCTGCTGGCCGACCTGCTCTACGAGGCCGGGCTGCCGCCCGAGATGTTCCAGGTCGTCACCGGCGATCCGCGCGAGATCGCCGACGAACTGATCACAAACGCCCAATCCGACCTGATCACCTTCACCGGCGGGGTCGCGGTCGGCAAGTACATCGCCTCCAAGCTGGGCTATCGGCGCTGCGTGCTGGAACTGGGCGGCAACGATCCGCTGATCGTGATGGAGGACGCCGATCTGGACAAGGCCACCGACCTGGCGGTGGCGGGCTCGTACCGCAATTCGGGCCAGCGCTGCACCGCGGTCAAGCGCATGATCGTGCACAAGGCGGTGGCCGACGGCTTCGTCGAAAAGCTGACCGCCAAGACCCGCAAGATCGGCTATGGCGATCCGATGGCGCCCACGACCGAGATGGGGACCGTGATCGACGAGGCCGCGGCCAAGCTGTTCGAGCGGCGCGTGGCCGAGGCGGTCGAGCGCGGCGCCAAGCTGCTGTGCGGGCACGAGCGCAAGGGCGCGCTTTACGCCCCGACCGTGATCGACCGGGTCGACCCGTCGTGGGAAGTGGTGCGCGAGGAGACCTTCGGGCCGGTGTCGCCGGTGATCCGGGTCGAGGACATCGACCACGCCATCCGGGTGTCGAACGGCACCGCCTACGGGCTGAGTTCGGGCGTCTGCACCAACCGCATGGACTACATCACCCGCTTCGTTTCCGAGCTGCGCGTCGGCACGGTCAATGTCTGGGAAGTGCCCGGCTTCCGCATCGAATGGTCGCCCTTCGGCGGCATCAAGGATTCGGGCCTCGGCTACAAGGAAGGCGTGATCGAGGCGATGAAAAGCTTCACCAACGTCAAGACCTTCTCGCTGCCCTGGCCCTGAGCCGGGCGGCACGATGACTGTTCCCTGGGGCGCGGATTCGTGCGACTAATTCAGGGGAACTTAATGCGGGTATTTGCCAATGGGAGGGAACGACGCATGACTAGGACGCTCAATCTCGCCGGCCGCTTGGCGGCGGGCGCGGTGCTGCTGGCCGGGATCGGCCTGGCCGCCACGGCCGAGGCGCAACGCACCAAGATCACGGTCTATACTGCGCTGGAGAGCGACCAGCTGGCGCAGTTCAAGCAGGCGGCCGAGGCCGCTGTGCCGTCGATCGACATCTCCTGGGTGCGCGATTCGACCGGCGTCGTCACCGCCCGCCTGCTGGCGGAAAAGGACAATCCGCGCGCCGACGTGGTGTGGGGCTTGGCGGCATCCTCGCTGGCGCTGTTCGACGCCCAGGGCATGTTGGTGCCCTACACCCCCAAGGGTGCCGAGAACCTCAAGCCGGTGTTCCGCAGCGGCAAGAACCCCGAGAGCTGGACCGGGATGGACGCCTTCCTGTCGGTGGTGTGCTTCAACACCGCCGAGGCGGCCAAGGGCAACAAGCCCAAGCCCGCCAGCTGGACCGACCTGACCAACCCGGCCTATGCCGGCCAGATCGTCATGCCCAACCCGGCCTCGTCGGGCACGGGCTATTTGACCATCGCCGCCTGGTTGCAGCTGATGGGCGAGGCCAAGGGCTGGGAGTTCATGGACGCGGTGCACAAGAACGTCGCCGTCTACACCCATTCGGGTTCGGCGCCTTGCGTGCAGGCGGCCAAGGGCGAGCGCCTGATCGGCATCGGCTTCGACATGCGCGGCGCGCGCGAGAAGTCGCAGGGCGCGCCGATCGACATCATCCTGCCCAAGGAAGGCGCGGGCTGGGAGATGGAGGCGACCGGCATCGTCAAGGGCACCAAGAACCTGGACGCCGCCAAGGCGCTGGTCGATTGGACCGTGACCCGCGGCGCCAACGAGATGTACGGCAAGTGGTACGCCATCCTGGCCCATCAGGGCATGAGCGCGGCGCCGCCCAACTATCCCGCGGGTGCCGAGGCCGCCATGGTCAAGAACGACCTGGCGTGGATGGCCAACAACCGCCAGAAGATCCTGGACGAATGGACCAAGCGCTACGACTCCAAGTCGGCGCCGCGCTGAACCGGTTCGTTCCGATTTCTGATGGCATCTAACGGCACAGCCGGCGGACCGTATCTCGCGGTCCGCCGACTGACCAAATCCTTCGGCGCCTTTCAGGCGCTGAAGGAAGTTTCGCTCGAAGTCCGGCGCGGCGAATTCGTCTGTTTCCTCGGGCCTTCCGGCTGCGGCAAGACCACGCTTTTGCGGGCCATCGCCGGGCTGGATCCGCAAAGCTCGGGCACGATCGAACAGGACGGGCGCGACGTCTCGAATCTCCCGCCCGGGCAGCGCGATTTCGGTATCGTCTTTCAGTCCTATGCGCTGTTTCCCAACCTGACCATCGCCGCCAATGTCGGATACGGCCTGGCTTCGCGCGGCCAAGGACGCGAGGCGATCGCGGCGCGGGTGACGGAACTTCTGGCCCTGGTCGGCCTGTCCGATCAGGGCGCCAAGTATCCGGCCCAGCTTTCGGGCGGCCAGCAGCAGCGGGTGGCGCTGGCGCGCGCGCTGGCGCCTTCGCCCGGCCTGTTGCTGCTGGACGAGCCCTTGTCGGCGCTGGACGCGCTGGTGCGCGTCCATCTGCGGCGCGAGATCAAGGCGCTGCAGCGCCGCCTCGGCGTCACCACCATCATGGTGACGCACGACCAGGAAGAGGCGCTGACCATGGCCGATCGCATCGTGGTGATGGACCACGGCGTGATCGAGCAGGTCGGCTCGCCGGTCGAGATCTACCGCAATCCGCGCACGCCTTTCGTCGCCGACTTCGTCGGCCGCATGAACCTGCTCGAGGCCAAGGTGGCGGGATCGGGCCGGGTCGAGCTGGGAGCGCTGTCGATCGCCGTGGCCGACACCGCCGGACTGAGCCCGGGCACGGGCGCGCTGCTGTGCTTCCGGCCCGAGGACGTGCAGGTGCGCGGCATCGAGACCGGCGCCGCCAACGCGCTCGAGGTGCTGATCGGCGACATCGAATTTCACGGTGCCTATTGCCGCGCCGCGCTGAGCGCCGGACAAGGCGCGGGCGCCGTCGGCCTAGTGGCCGAGTTTTCGATCAACCTGATGCGCGATCTGGCGCCCGAGACCGGCAAGCGGTTGCGCATCGCCTTGCCGCCCGAGCGGCTGCGGGTGTTCGCGCGGGATTCCGCCGGGCGATGAGCGCGGCGGCGGCCCCGGCGGGCGGCCGAAGGTGGGCGCGCCCTTCGCTCGATGCCGTGGTCATGGGCGGCGGCGTCGTGCTGCTGGGCGCGGCGCTGGTGCTCGGCATCGCGCTGCCGCTGGGATACCTGCTGGCGAAAAGCTTCCAGAACCAGGACGGGCAGTTCATTGGCCTGGCCAATTACATTCGCTATGTCACCACGCCGGCGCTGTTCCTCTCGGCCTGGAACAGCGTCTGGGTGGCGGCGGTGGCGACGCTGATCGTCATCCCGCTGGCCTTCGTCTACGCCTATGCGCTGACCCGGTCCTGCATGCCGTTCAAGGGCCTGTTCACCGCCATCGCCCTGGTGCCGATCCTGGCGCCCTCGCTGCTGCCGGCGATTTCTCTGATCTATCTGTTCGGCAACCAGGGCATGCTCAAGGGCGCTTTCGGCGGCCAGCCGATCTACGGCCCGATCGGCATCGTCATCGCCCAGGTGTTCTATTGCTTCCCGCATGCGCTGATGATCCTGGTGACGGCGCTGGCCACGGCCGACGGTCGGCTCTACGAGGCCGCCACCGCGCTGCGCGCCAGCCGGACGCGAATCTTCTTCACCGTCACGCTGCCGGGCGTACGCTATGGCCTGATTTCGGCGATCTTCGTGGTCTTCACCCTGGTGGTGACCGATTTCGGCATCGCCAAGGTGATCGGCGGCCAGTTCAACGTGCTGGCGACCGACGTCTACAAGCAAGTGGTCGGCCAGCAGAACTTCCAGATGGGCGCGGTGGTGGGGATGGTGCTGCTGATCCCGGCGGTGCTGGCCTTCGTCGCCGACCGCCATGCCCAGCGCCGCCAAAGCGCCGCGCTGTCGGCCCGCGCCGTGCCGCTGGTGCCGCAGCCCGAGGCCGGCTTCGACCGCGCCATGCTGGCGTTCTGCGCCGCAGTGGCGGCGCTGCTGGTCGGGATCGTCGCGGTCGCAGCCTGGGGCTCGCTGATCCGCTACTGGCCTTACAACCTGTCGCTGACCCTGGCCAACTACGATTTCGAGCGATTCGACGCCCGCGGCTGGGAGACCTATCGCAACTCGCTGGTGATGGCGACCGGCGCGGCGACCCTGGGTACGGCGGTGGTGTTCGTCGGCGCCTATTTCCTCGAGCGCACGCCCGGGCTCGGGCTGCTGCGCGCCGCGGTGCGGCTGATCGCCATGCTGCCGCTGGCGGTGCCGGGGCTGGTGCTGGGCCTGGGTTACATCTTCTTCTTCAACGCCAAGGCCAATCCGCTCAACGTCATCTACGCCACCATGACCATCCTGGTGATCAACACCGTGGTGCATTTCTATACCGTCTGCCACCTCACCGCCCTGACCGCGATCAAGCAGCTCGATCCCGAATTCGAGGCGGTGTCGGCCTCGCTCAAGGTGCCGATCGTGCGCACCTTCGTTCGCGTCACCGTGCCGATCTGCCTGCCGACCATCCTCGACATTTTCGTCTACATGTTCGTCAACGCCATGACCACGGTGTCGGCGGTGATTTTCCTTTACGGTGCCGAGTCGAAAGTGGCCTCGATCTCGGTGGTGCACATGGACGAGGCCGGGCAGACCTCGGCGGCGGCGGCGATGGCGATGCTGATCCTGGTCACGTCGGCCGGGGTCAAGCTGCTGCATGTCGCCGCCTCCTCGACCATCGAACGGCTGACCCAGGCCTGGCGGCGGCGATGAGCGGCACCGAGGTCCTGATCCATCTCCTGGGCGGGGTGGCGCTGCTGCTGTGGGGCCTGCGCATGGTGCGCACCGGCGTCATGCGCGGCTATGGCGGCAGGCTGCGGCAGTGGATGGGACGCCATTTCCAGTCGCGGCTGGCCGGCTTCTTCTCGGGCCTGGGGGCGACGCTGCTGCTGCAAAGCTCGACCGCGACCACGCTGATGACGGCGGGTTTCGTCCGGCGCGAGGTGCTGGCGGCGCCGATCGCGCTGGGGGTGGTGCTGGGGGCGGATGTCGGCTCGACCCTTGTGGTGCAGGCGATGAGCTTCGGCATTTCCTGGTTCGCGCCCTTGTTCGTATTCGCCGGCGTGGTCACTTTCCTGACCGGCGGCGAAACCCGGCGGCGCGATCTCGGCCGGGCGCTGCTCGGGCTCGGCCTGACGCTGATGTCGCTCAAGCTGATCGTCGCCGCGACCGAACCCTTGCGCGAGTCGGCCGCCATCCTGGGCGTGCTCAAGGCGCTGGCCGGCGAGCCGGTGCTGGCGCTGGTGGTGGGATTGGCGTTGACCTGGCTGGCACATTCCTCGGTGGCGGTGGTGCTGCTGATACTGTCCATGGCCGATGCCGGGCTGATCGGCTTGCCTTCGGCGCTGGGGCTGGTGCTGGGCGCCAATCTCGGCGGTACGTTGCCGGCGGTGACCGTGACTTTCGGTACGAGAGACGCGGCGCGACGGGTGGCGGTCGGCAATTTCGCCTTTCGCCTGGCCGGTTGCGTCGTCGGCGTCGGCTTTGTCGCGCCGGTGGCCGATTTCCTCGGCGGGCTGATCGCGGATCCGGGCCGGGCGGTGGCGACCGCGCACACCGCCTTCAATCTGACCATCGCCATCGTGTTCCTGCCGCTCCTCGGCTGGGCGGCGGGCCTGCTCGAACGTCTGTTGAGTTCCGATCCGCGCGGCGAGGATCCGAGCCAGCCCAAGCATCTCGATCCGGAAAGCCTCCAGGCGCCGGCGCTGGCGCTGTCGGCGGCCGAACGCGAGACGCTGCGCATGGGCGATGCGGTCGAGACCATGCTCAAGGACTCGCTCAAGGTGTTCGTCGGCGACGACCGCAAGCTGGTGGCCGAGGTCTCCAAGCGCGACGACGTGGTCGACCGGCTGCACGAGGCGATCAAGATCTACCTGACCAAGCTGTCGCGCGAGACCGGCTTCCAATCCGACGAGGAAAGCCGCCGCTCGATGGAGATCATCGCCTACACCACCAATCTCGAGCATGTCGGCGACATCATCGACAAGAACCTGATGGAGCTGGCCGATAAGAAGATCAAGAACCACCTGCGTTTCTCGCAGGAAGGGCTCGACGACATCGTCGCCCTGCACGAGGAGGTGCTGGCGACGCTGAAACTGTCGCTGGCGGTATTCATGTCGGGCACGCCGGCGATGGCGCGCAAGCTGCTGGAGGAGAAGGTGCGCTTCCGCGAGCGCGAGCGCGCCGCCGCCGACCGCCATTTCGAGCGCCTGCGCGATAACCGGCCCGAGACCATCCAGACCAGCTCGCTGCATCTCGACGTGCTGCGCGATCTCAAGCGCATCAATTCGCATCTCGCCGCCGCCGCCTATCCGATCCTCGAACAGACCGGGGCCTTGCGCGAAAGCCGGCTGGTGGCGGAAGATTAGGTCGTTCGCAACAGGGAGGTCGCCGTGAAACGCTATGTCATGCTGGCTGCTGCCGCGCTGGTCCTGGCCGCGCCCGCCGCCCGTGCCCAGGGCACGGTCTCGGTGCTGTGCAGCGTGCAGCTGGAATGGTGCCAGGCGGTGTCGGCCGAGTTCACCCGCCTGACCGGCATCCGCGTCGCCATGGTCAACAAGGGCTCGGGCGAGACCTTCGCCCAATTGAAGGCCGAAGCCGCCAATCCCAAGACCGATCTCTGGTTCGGCGGCACCGGCGATCCGCATCTGCAGGCGGCCGAGGAAAACCTGACCGAGGTCTACAAGTCGCCGCGCATGGGCGATCTTCATCCCTGGGCGGTCAAGCAGGCCGAGGACTCGGGCTTCAAGACCGTCGGCATCTATGCCGGCGCGTTGGGCTTCGGCTACAATCCCGAACTCGGCAAGAAGAAGAACATCGCCCTGCCGAAATGCTGGTCCGATCTCTTGAACCCGGCGCTGAAGGGCGACATCCAGGTCGCCAATCCGGCGTCCTCGGGCACCGCCTACACCATGATCGCGACCCTGGTGCAGGTGATGGGCGAGGACAAGGCGTTCGATTACATGAAGCGCCTGCATCCCAATATCGGCGCCTATACCCGCTCGGGCGTGGCGCCGATCAAGGCGGCGGCGCGCGGCGAGACGCTGGTCTCGATCAGCTTCATCCATGACGGCGTGACCGAAGCCAAGGCCGGATTCCCGATGGCGACCGCGACGCCGTGCGAGGGCACCGGCTACGAGGTCGGCTCGATCAGCATCGTCAAGGGCGCGCGCAACCTGGACGCGGCGCGCAAGATGGTGGATTGGGCGCTGAGCGTCGAAGGCCAGTCGCACATGCCCAAGGCCGGCGCCTTCCAGGTGCCCTCGAACCGCAACGCGCCGTTGCCGCCCGAGGCGCCCAAGCTGTCCGAGATCAAGTTGATCGCCTACGACTTCAAGAAATACGGCAGCTCGGCCGAACGGCGGCGGCTGCTCGACAAGTGGGAAAAAGAGGTCAATAGCCTGCCGCGGTGACGCCGCGCGCCGCCTGGCTGGGGCTAGTCGCCCTCGGCCTGCTGGTCCTGCCCTGGTACGCGCTGCAGGACGGCGTCTGGGGACTGGCTTGGGTCGGCGCATGGAGCGGTTCCGACGCCGCGCCCGCGCTGCTGCAGGCGATGCGGCACGGCAAGCCCTGGCTGTGGCCGCTGTTGGCGGCCTTCGCGCTGTGCTGGTGGCGGCCATTGGCGGGGTCGGCGCTCGGCCTCTTCTGGCTGATGTTTCAGGCTGCGGCCATCGGCCTGAGGGGCTGGGCCTTGCCGGGGTTGGAGGCAGCCTTCGGGCCGCTTGAGGGCCGGCAGTTCGGACTCGGTCTCGGCGCGGTGGCGGCGGCCTGCGGCTTCCTGATGATCCTGGCCGAGGAGTGGGCGGCGAGGGGCGCGTTCGGCGGCGACGCCTTTGTCGCCGGCGGCGTGCTGGGCGTGGGCCTGCTGGTCGGCCTGTTCGCCTTCTTGCCGGTGGCCAAGATCCTGGTCAGCGCGCTGCAGGCGCGCGAGGGCGGGCTTTCCTTCTCGGCTTTCGCCGCGCGCTTCGCCCAGCCCAAGATCTGGGGCCTCGGCTGTCTCGGCGGCGGGATCAGTTGCGGCGTCGCCTGGAACACGCTGTTCCTGGCGGTGTTGACCGCGACCAGCACCACGGTGCTGGGTCTGGCCTTCGCCTTGATCGTCACCCGCACCGGCTTTCGCTTCAAGCCGGCGCTCCGGCTCTTGACCGTGCTGCCGATCATCACTCCGCCCTTCGTCATCGGCCTGGGTTTGATCCTGGTGTTCGGCCGTTCGGGCGTGGTCAACAGCCTGCTGGATTGGGCCTTTGCCATTCCGCCTTCGCGCTGGGTCTACGGCCTGCACGGGGTCTGGCTGGCGCAAACTTTCGCCTTCACGCCGATCGCTTTCCTGATCCTGATCGGCGTGGTCGAAGGCGTGAACCCGTCGCTGGAAGAGGCGGCGCAGACCCTGCGCGCCGACGACGACCGCGTGATCCGCAGCATCAGCCTGCCGCTGATGCGCCCGGGCCTGGCCAACGCCTTCCTGGTCGGGTTCATCGAATCGATCGCCGATTTCGGCAACCCGGCGCTGCTGGGCGGCAATGCCGGCGTGCTGGCGACCGAGATCTATTTCGCCGTGGTCGGCGCGCAATATGACCAGGGCCGCGCCGCGACGCTGGGCCTGATCCTGCTGGGCTTCGCCTTGGCAGCGTTCTGGGCGCAGCGGCGTTTCGTCGGCCGGCGTTCCTACGTCACCCTGGGCGGCAAGGGTGCCGGCGGCCGCGCGGTCGAACTGCCGAATTGGCTGCGGCGGCTGTGCCAGGCGGTGGCGCTGCCCTGGGCGGCGATGACGGCGGCGATCTACGCCATGGCGGTGCTGGGCGGTTTCGTCGAAGTCTGGGGGCGCGATCACAGCCTGACCCTGCGCCACTACGTCAAGGCCTTCGGGGTCGAGCAGGGACCGCATGGGCTGGTCTGGACCGGCAGCGCCTGGAATTCGTTTTGGACCACGCTGACGCTGGCCGGGATCGCCGCGCCCCTCACGGCCGCGCTGGGATTGCTCGCGGCCTATCTGATCGCGCGCAAGAATTTCCCGGGCCGTGCCGGGTTCGAGTTCCTGACGCTGTTGTCTTTCGCCATTCCCGGCACGGTGATCGGCGTCGGCTACGTGCTGGCCTTCAACCTGCCGCCGCTGGAGCTGACTGGAACCGGGTTGATCATCGTGCTGTGCTTCGTGTTCCGCAACATGCCGGTCGGCGTGCGTTCGGGCATCGCCGCCATCAGCCAGATCGATCGTTCGCTCGACGAGGCTTCGGCGACCTTGGGCGCGAGCGGGCCGACGACGCTGCGGCGCGTGGTGCTGCCGCTCCTCAGGCCGGCGCTGGTGGCGGCGCTGATCTACAGCTTCGTCCGCGCCATGACCACGGTGTCGGCGGTGATCTTCCTGACCTCGGCCGAGTACGAGCTGGCCACGGCCTATATCGTGCTGCGGGCGATCAACGGCGATTACGGCGTGTCGATCGCCTATTCCTCGGTGCTGATCGCGGTCATGATCGGCGCCGTCTTTCTGATTCGGCGGCTGGTGGGCGAACGGCGGCTGGGCCGGTCGAGCACCCTGGCGAGGGCCTGAGATGAGCGCGGTCGAGTTCAAGGCGGTCGGCAAGAGCTTCGGTCCGGTGGCGGCGGTCAAGGACATCAGCTTCGTCATTCCCGACGGCAAGCTGGCCACCATCCTCGGTCCCTCGGGCTGCGGCAAGACCACGACCTTGCGGCTGATCGCCGGGCTGGAGTTGCCCGACAGCGGCAGCATCCTGATCGGCGGTCGCGACGTCAGCCGGCTGGCGGCCTCTGCGCGCGACGTCACCATGGTGTTCCAGTCCTACGCCCTGTTTCCGCACATGACCGTGGCCGAGAACGTCGGCTTTGGCCTAAGCGTCGCCGGCCTGCCGCCGGCCGAGATCCGCCGGCGCGTCGAGTCGACGCTGGCGATGCTTGGCCTCGAAGGCTTGGCCGAGCGCCAGCCGTCCGAACTGTCGGGCGGCCAGCAGCAGCGCGTCGCCATCGCCCGCTCGGTGGTGCTGGAGCCCGAGGTGCTGCTATTCGACGAGCCGCTGAGCAATCTCGACGCCAAGCTCAGGCGCCGGGTGCGCGAGGAAATCCGGGATTTGCAGCGGAAGCTGAACCTGACCGTGGCCTACGTCACCCACGACCAGGACGAGGCGCTGGCGGTCAGCGATCTGATCGTGGTGATGGATCGCGGCGCGATCGTGCAGGCCGGCGCGCCGCGCGATCTCTACGAGCGGCCGGCCAATCGCTTCATCGCCGGCTTCATGGGCGAGGCGACGCTGGTCAAGGCCGAGTTGACGGCGGTCTCCGGTTCGACCGCCACCGTGCGCCTGGGCGATCTGGCGATCGATCTTCCGGCGCGAGATCGGGCGCCGGGACCGGTCGAGCTTGCGATCCGGCCCGAGGCGCTGAAGCTGGGGCGCGGCGAGGGGGCGGGCCTGAAAGCCACCGTGCTCAAGGCCAGCTATGTCGGCCACCGCGTCGAATACACGCTGGCGACCGATATCGGCGAGCTGTTCTGCGTCGCCCCGCCCGACGATGCGCCGTTCAAGCCCGGCGAATCCGCGCGCGTCACGCTATCGCCGCGCGGCACCATCCTGGTTTGAGGCATTGCATGGTCACGCTGGCCGGTTCGGGTCGGCAATTCCCAAACGCTTCTCGAGATTGCGGATTGTCGCAACGCGCGCCTCCGGGGTCTGAAATTCGGGCCGGATCAAGCGGGGCGAATAGTCGAGTCGATTGTGATCCCAGCGGCGGATGCGGCCCTTATACAATTCGGTCGGCTTGAAGCCGAGGCGTCGCAACGCCTCATGATATTCGTCGACGGTCATCGCCCGCAAAGGCGGGTCATCGGCGAGCGTTTTCGACTGCCGAGGGCGGAATCGCGGCCCAATGCGGAATCGCCAAATTCCTGGACTCCGGCGAGTCGATCTCCATTACCAACGGCTCGAAGCCGTAGCGTGCCAGGACAATGTCCCGGATTACGCCGGGTATTTCGTCCCTGATGAAGTCGAGGGAATTGTGCGCCAGCACGATTTCGGGCAACTCATCGCTGGTCGCGACGTAGACGCCATCGTCCTGCTTGGCGACGTTGACTCGAACCAATATGGCACGACGCATGGGCTCGTTCATGAGCGTTCCGCCGAGTTGGATCGAAGCCATATTGGAGCAGGCGAGGGGAATGTCAATTCTGCCGCTGGCCGCGGCGCAGGTCGGATGCGATCTGCACCGGCACCGGCCGGGCGGCGAGGCGCTGGCGATAGACTTGCAGGTTCTCGATCACGCGCTGGACGTAGTTGCGGGTCTCCTCGATCGGGATCAGTTCGATCCAATCGAGCGGGTCGACCGCCGGATCGCGCGGATCGCCGTATTCGCGGATCCATTGCTGGGCGCGGCTCGGCCCGGCGTTGTAGGCCGCAGCCGCCAGGATGTATGAGCCGCCGAAGCGCCGCGTCATGTCCTCGAGGTATTGCGAGCCGAGGCGCATGTTGTAGCTCGGATCGCCGGTCAGCTTGCCCTCGGCATAGGGCAGCTTGATCTGCTTGGCGACCTCGCGCGCGGTGCGCGGCATCAACTGCATCAGCCCGCGCGCGCCGGCGCGACTGATCGCAACCGGATCGAATTCGCTTTCCTGGCGGGTGATGGCCAGAATCATGGCCGGCTCGATCCCGGCCTCGCGCGGCGTCGCGATCACCGGATAGCCGGCGACGCTGGGCATCTGGCCGGCGCGCACGGCGCGCTTGGAGGCGATCACCTCCAACTCGGGCCGGCCGAGGCGCTGCGCGAGTTCTCCGATCAGGGCGTGCTCGCCCGGGCTTTGCACGATCTCGGCCGTACGCAGCAGGAAGGTGCGGACCCGGCGCGCATCGCCGATGGCATGCAACAGGCGCGCGGCGCGGATCAGCTCGCGACGTTCGAACACCTCGCGTTCGGCATCGTTGGCCTGCGCCGGGGCCGGCAGGCCGAGCGTGCCGCCGTTGCCGGCGCGGCGCGCCACCGCCAACTGGCCGAAGAAGGTGGTCGGGAACCCGGCGGCGCGTTCGAGCCAAGCACCGGCATCGGACCGGTTGCCCATGGTCTCGGCGGTCAGCCCGGCCCAATAGGCGGCGCGGGCGACGGTCAGCGGCTGACGCGCGCCGGCATGCAGCGCGGTGAAATGGGTCAAAGCCGGCTCGGTCCGTTTGAGAAAGCGCAGGGCGATCCAGCCGGCCAGGAACTCGGCGTCGGCGAAGGCCGAGCCCTGATCGACGCCGTGGCCTTGTGCCAGGCGATAGGCCAGCTCGAAATCGCCCTTGGCCAGCGCGCGGCGCAGAAGCGTATGGCGCTCGCGCCAGATGCGTTCGGCGAACGGCCCCGAAGACGGCACCGCGACCAGGATCTGGGCCGCCTCGTCGTCGCGGCCGAGGCGGCGGGCGTGGCGCGCGCGCTCGTAAATCAGCCCGGGATCGCGCTGCAGCGCGTTCGGCACCCGCGAGAGATGGGCGCCGGCATCGCCGCTTTGGGTCATCAGCGTCATGCGCGCCTCGGCCACCACCCTGTCGTCGGCCGAAACCAAGCGCAGCAGCCGCGAGGCGGCGTCGAGCTTGTTCTCCCACAGGAGCCGGTCCAGCCGCGCCGCGTGCTGGGCGCGGCCGAGAATGGCGGCGTGGCGCTCGACGATGTCGGACTCGCGCTGGGCGCCGACATCGGCGCCGGTCCAGCCGGCTCGGATCCAGCCCTCGGCCGCGGGACGGTCCTCGGCGAGGCCGCGAGCCAGCAGCAACTCGCCGTAGCGGATTTGGGATTCCGGCAGCCGCGGCGGAAAATCGGCGAACCAGCGCAGCGTCAATTCGGCTTCGACCGTGCCGTCGGCGATCGCCTCCTCGGCGCGGCGAATCAGGAAACGGTCCTCGGGCCAATCGCTGTTCTCGAGCAGGAAGGCCGCGACCTCGGCCAGCGCCGGGACGCCCGGCGCGGTCAGCCGCAGCCATTCCACCAGCTTGGCCAGCAGCGGATTGCCCGAACGCGCCGCCATGCCGCGCGCCGCGTCCCACTCGCCGTCGTTGGCGAAGGCGATGGCCTGGGCGGCAGTCAGCAGGGCGGGGTCGCTGGGCTTGGGCGCAGGACGTGCCCGGCCGGCGGCCTCGACCGCCACCGCGCATGCCAGGCCGAAGAGGAGGGGGATCAGGCGCCACATCGCGAATCGCCGCATTTTAGGGACGCCCTGCGCTTGGAACAATCCGCGCATCCGGCTATTCTCCGCCGCCAACGGAGAGGTATCATGAACATCAAGGGCTCGATCGTCGCCTTGGTCACGCCGTTTCGCAACGGCAAGGTCGACGAGAAGTGCCTGCAGGACCTGGTCGAATGGCACGTCAAGGAAGGCACCAACGGCCTGGTGCCCTGCGGCACCACCGGCGAGTCGCCGACGCTGAGCCATGACGAGCACGACCGGGTGATCCAGCTGGTGGTTGAAGCCGCCAACAAGCGCGTGCCGGTGATCGCCGGCACCGGTTCGAATTCGACCGAGGAGACCATCCGCCTGACCCGGCACGCGGCCAAGGTCGGCGCCGATGCGGCGCTGGTGGTGTGCCCCTACTACAACCGCCCGACCCAGGAGGGCCTCTACCAGCATTACCGCACGCTGAGCGAGGCGGTCGACCTGCCGATCGTGATCTACAACATTCCCGGCCGCAGCGCGGTCGACATGTCGGTCGAGACCATGGCGCGGCTGGCCAAGCTGCCGGGCATCGTCGGCGTCAAGGACGCGACCTCGGACATGGCGCGGGTGTCGCGCATGCGGGTGCTGATCGGCGAGCGCTTCGTCCAGCTTTCGGGCAACGACGACACCGCGCTGGGGCTGATGGCGCATGGCGGCCATGGCTGCATCTCGGTCACCGCCAACGTCGCGCCGCGGGCCTGCGCCCAGTTCCAGCGCGCCTGCCTGGCGGGCGATTTCGCCGCCGCGCTGGGCATCCAGGACCGGCTGATGGCGCTGCATCTGGCGCTGTTCGTCGAGACCAGCCCGGCGCCGATCAAGTTCGCCATGAGCCTGATCGGCAAGTGCGAGCCCGAGGTGCGGCTGCCGCTGGTGCAGGTCAACGATTCCACCCGCGACAAGGTGCGGGTGGCGATGCAGGCCGCCGGGCTGCTCAACTAGGACGGACATGGCCAAGCGCGGCGCGGAAGACGGGCGCAAGGTCGTCGCCCAGAACCGGCGCGCGCGCCACGACTACGACATCGTCGACCGCATCGAGGCCGGTATCGCGCTGACCGGCAGCGAGGTGAAATCCCTGCGCGCCGGGCGCTGCACCCTGGCCGACGCCCATGCCGAGCCGCGCGAGGGCGAGGTGTGGCTGGACAACGTCACCATCCCGATCTACGAGCCGGCCGGGCGCTTCAACCACGAGCCCAAGCGACGCCGGCGGCTGCTGCTTCACAAAAAGGAGATCAACCGCCTGATGGGCGCGGTGCAGCGTGACGGCATGACGGTGGTGGTGCTATCGATCTACTTCAACGCCGGCGGCCGGGCCAAGGTCGAGCTGGCGCTGGCCAAGGGCCGCAAGGCCCATGACCGCCGCCAGGCGATCAAGGATCGCGAGTGGAAGCGCACGCAGCAGCGCCTGATGTCGGCCAAGAGGTGAGATCATGGACAAGACCGAGCCCGGCATGTTGGGCAAGATCAAGCAGAAGCTGATCGACACCAAGCAGAAATGGGCGGCCGACGGCCGGCTGCTGACCGGCGAGGGGGCATCGCCGCAGGCGCCCGAAGGACGCCGCTTGCCGCCCGGCCAGCGCCTGGTCAAGGACTGGCCGGTGCTGGATCTGGGCGTGCAGCCGCTGGTCTCGCCGCGCGACTGGAAACTGAGCGTCGGCGGCGCGGTCGAGAACCTGATCGCCTGGAGCTTCCAGGACTTCATGGCCCAGCCCCAGGTCGAGATCGTCAGCGACATCCATTGCGTCACCGGTTGGTCGCGCTACGACAATCGCTGGCAGGGCGTGTCGATCAAGCATTTCCTGTCGGTGGTGCGGCCCAAGCCGGGCGCGACCGCGCTGATGCTGCACGGCCATGACGGCTACACCACCAATGTCCGACTGGAGACGATCGATCAGGACGACGTGCTGATCGCGCATAGCTGGGAAGGCAAGCCGCTGACCCGCGAACATGGCGGGCCGGTGCGGCTGGTGATGCCGCGCAAGTATTTCTGGAAAAGCGCCAAGTGGCTCAAGCATATCGCCTTCCTCGACAAGGACGGTCCCGGCTTCTGGGAGGCGCGGGGCTATCACATGGACGGCGATCCCTGGCGCGAAGAGCGCTATGGCTGATAGGCGGCCGACGCGGGTCCGGCGATCCGACCGGACGCGGATCGCTGCCCGCGGTTTGGCAGTGGCGGCAGGAATTGCCATGGTGGCGGTCCTTGGCGGTTGCTTTTCGACCGTGCCTACCAGCGATCTGGTCTTTCCCGAATATGCCGTGATCTACCGCGAGGGCGCCGGCAGACGGGTTGCGACACTTTATCGGCCGAGTACCGGCAACGGCCCATTTCCGGCGGTCGTGCTGATGCACACTTGCGGCGGCATCGGACAGCATATTCACGACTGGGCCGGTCGTCTGACCGAGGTCGGCTATGTCGCCCTCGTCGTCGACAGCAATGGCGTGCGCGGCGTACCCAACAATTGCCAGGGTGCGGATGCCAAGGTCACGGTCGACGAGGTTGCAGCCGATGCCGCGCGAGCGCTGGCGCATTTGCGCGCGCAGCCATGGGTCGACGGCGAGCGCCTGGCAGTGATGGGGTTCTCGTTCGGTGCCATGGCCGCGCTCAGGCTTTCGGGCGAGTCCTATCAGCGGCGCTTGGCCGATGGCGTCACCGGCCTGCGGGCGGTGGTGTTCTTTTACGGCGCCTGCGGCACGGATTCGTCGAGTCTCGCCGCCAATCAGAGCTCGAACAATCTGGCCGACGACATCGTCACGCCGACCTTGATGCTGCTGGGCGGGCTGGATACCGAAACGCCACCGCGTTTCTGCACCGCCAAAGCGGACCGACTGCGCGAGCGCGGCCAGCCCATCGCCTACAAGCTGTACCCGGATGCGACCCATTCCTTCGATTCCTCGCGGTGGGGCACGGAGGGCCGTTGGATCCGCCACGGCCAACGTGGACCCTTCCTCTATCGATACAGCGCGGAAGCGACCGAGGATTCCTGGAACGAAATCCAGGCCTTTTTCGCCCGCCATTTGACCCCCAGGCCGGCGCGCTGAGTCCATGGACGATCTCTTGATTGCGCACGAACCGAAGCTGCGACTGGGTATCTTCTTCGGCGTTTTGATCCTGCTGGCCCTGGCCGAGGCGGTCTGGCCGCGGCGGCCGCGCGCGGCATCGCGTTGGGCGCGCTGGCCGTCCAATCTCGGCATCGTGGTCCTGAATACGCTGCTGCTGCGGGCGGTGTTTCCCACCGCGGCGGTCGGCCTGGCGCTGGCGCTCGAGCCGCGCGACATCGGCCTGATGCCGTGGCTGGGTCTGTCGCCCTTGTGGTCGGCGGTGGCGGCCTTCCTGCTGTTGGACCTGGCGATCTACCTGCAGCACGTCATGTTCCATGCCGTGCCGGCGCTGTGGCGGCTGCACCGCATGCATCACGCCGATCTCGATTTCGACGTCACCACCGGCAGCCGCTTCCATCCGATCGAGATCCTGCTGTCGATGGCGATCAAGCTGATGCTGGTCACGGCGCTGGGCGCGCCGGCGGCGGCGGTGCTGGCGTTCGAGATCGTGCTCAACGCCACCGCCATGTTCAATCACTCGAACCTGCGCCTGCCCGGGTCTCTCGACCGCGTGCTGCGGCTGGCGGTGGTGACGCCCGACATGCACCGCGTCCATCACTCGATCGACAAGGCCGAGACCGACAGCAATTTCGGCTTCAACCTGCCGTGGTGGGATCGGCTGTTCGGGACCTATCGGCCGCAGCCGGCGCTCGGCCATCGCGGCATGACCATCGGCATCGACCGCTTCCGCGACCCTGGCGAATTGCGGTTGGATCGCATGCTGTGGCAGCCTTTTCGGTCCGACCGGTCCTCGCGCCCGGAGGCGAAACCATGAAGACCCTGCTGATCGTCAACGAGGCACCCTATGGCGGCGAGCGCTGCTACAACGCGCTGCGCCTGGCGCATGCGCTCAAGAAGCGCGGCGACGGCGAGGCCGTCACCGTCTTCCTGATGGCGGATGCGGTGACGGCGGCGCGCCAGGGCCAGAAGACGCCGGAGGGCTTCTACAACCTCGAACGCATGCTCAAGCGCGTGATCGCCGGACAGGGCGCCGTGCTACTCTGCGGCACCTGCATGGATGCGCGCGGCATGGTCGGTGCGGACCTGATCGAGGGCGCGCGGCGCAGCACCATGGACGAACTCGCGGCCGAAACCGCGGCCGCCGACAAAGTGCTGGTGTTCTGAAGCCGGGGTCGCCTGCGGTTCAGGCCGCCGGTCGAGCGAGGATCTTTTCGATCGCCTTGGTCAGGGCGTGGGCGCTGACCGGCTTGGCGAGGCACGCGCTCATGCCCGCGGCCTCGGCCTCGCGGATCGAATTCTCGTCGTCGAAGGTCGCCGACAGGCCGACGATCGGCACCTTGGCGCGATCGTCATCCAAGGCGCGGATGGCCATGGTGGCTTCGATGCCGGTCATCTCCGGCATGCGAATGTCCATCAGCACGACGTCGTAGCGACCGGACTTGACCATGGCCAGGGCGGAACGGCCATCGCGGGCCAGATCGACGGCATAACCATGCGGGCGCAGCATCACTTGCAGCATGCGCAAGCTGACTTCGCTGTCTTCGACCGCAAGCACCCGCGTGCCGCCGGTCCGCACATACCGATTGACTGCAGGTTCGGCCATTCGGCGCGATCCTTTCTCGAACCCCCGCATGATAGATAACCCAGCGCCGGGCAACCAAACACTGGGAAAGTTACGTACGGATAAACTCTGGTCGGCCTCGGATCAGGCGGTCTTTCCCGGCCATAATTCTTCGATCCCAAGGGTGGCAAAATGGCGCCCGGCGCCGGCGCGCACGCCGATCAGGCCGAAATCCAGGCTGACGCCGCGGACCACGGAGCGGAACGCCATCTCGTCGCCATTGCCCAAGACGAAATTCTCGACCGCCGCCAAATAGCTTTCGCCGAGGAGTCGTGCCCGTTCGATCAGCAGGTCCATGCCGCCGCTCAGACGTTCGCCGGTGACGGGATGGATGAAACTCTCGAAGTCGAACATCGCCCGCGGCGGCGTTCCCCCGGCCCAGGGATAGAACAGCGCGACATAGTCGGTCAGCCGGCCCTTGAGCAAACGGTCGAGCGCGACCATGGCCCGCGCCACCAACCGATGCGGAATCAAGGCATGGGTCAAGCGCTGCACGCGATAGCCGCGCCGCAGCGCGGTCAGGCTGGGCGGGCCGCGACCGAAGGTGACGTCGACCGCGCGGGCGTAGTCGGTCAGACAGCGATCGACCGCATCGCCGGCGCGATCGATCGCCGGCCAAATGCGGCTGGCGCGCGGCGACAGGCCGGCGCGTTCGAGGAGTCGCCAATCGAGCCAGGATTCGAGGCTGCGGTGGCGGATCTGGGCATCCTGACGCAATTTGGCGTCCGGCGCGTAGTAGTCGCCAGTGACGTGATAGACGTAAGGATGCAGGGTCGCATCCATCGCCATGTGGGTGAGGATGCCGGCGGCGAAGGCGGTGCGTTCGGCGCGGCGCGTCGGATCCGGTTCGCCGCGGGCCTCGAGCAAAAGCCGCAGCGGCAGGTTGGCGGTGTTGTTGCCTTCGGCGCCGTGGATCAGATCGCCCCATTCCGGCAGGGACGGATCGCTGCCGGGCCAGACCGAAGCGTAGAAATAGCTGTCCACTGCCACCGCACCGAGGTGATAAAGCGACCGCAACGGCGCCAACATGGCTTCGAGCGACCCGCCATGGCGCGCCAAAGTCTCGTCGGCGAACAGGCAGTGGGTCAGTTCCTTGGGCATCGCCCGCCAGAATGACGCCGGGTCGCGGCCGCGGCCATTGGTAGTTATCCGGATGTCCCGCGGCGAAACCGGCGATAGGCGACCGGCACGAGGGCCAGCACCGCAAGGCCGATCAAGGCCAGCATGACTTCCGGCGTCAGCACGGCGCCGGGGCTGAACTCGTCGCCGGATTCGAACACGCTGCCCAGGCCGGCGCCGACCGAGACATAGACGAAACCGCCCGGGACGATGCCGATGGCGGTGGCGAGGACATAAGTGCCGAGCGGCACGCCCAGAAGTGCCGGCACCAGATTGACGATGAAGAACGGAAACAGCGGAACCAGCCGCAAGACCAGAAGATACGAGAATGCATTGGCGCGGAAACCGGATTCCATGCGCGCCAGCCACGGCCCGGCGCGGGCACGCAGCGGTTCGGCCAGGGCGCTGCGCGCGGCAAGGAACACGGCGGTCGCGCCGATCGTCGCCCCGATTACCGCCCACAACGTGCCCCATGCCGCGCCGAACATCAGGCCGCCGGCGATGCTCAGGACGGCGGCGCCCGGAACCGAGCAGGCAACCGCTGCGGCGTAGATGCCGACATAGGCGGCCGGCGCCAGCCAAGGCCGTTGCGCCACCATCTCCAAGAGCCAGGCCCGGTTCTGCTTGAGCGCGGCGAAGGACAAGTAGCGATCGAGTTCGAGCGCCCAGAACGCGGCCAGGCCCAACAGGATCGCGGCCAAAGGCAACCAACGCCGCGCGAGACTTGGACTGGGGCGGGAGGGGTCCGACACGACCCGCACTCTAATTTGGGAAATCGGCCTCGTCGATCCGCTTGGCCACGCCACCCCAACAGGACTAGACTTGGCCCATGCGTATGACGGGACTCGTCCTCGCGGCGGTCTGGCTAAGCGCCGGCGCGGCCTTCGGCCAGGGCCAGCAATGCGCCACGCCGGCCGAACAGGCGGCCGGACAGGCGCGGCGGCTGCAAAGCGAGTTGATGGTCGGCATGCTGACCTGTCGCGAACGCGCCGAACTCAACATGGTCGGGCGCTACAGCGCGGCCATGCGCGGCAAGAGCGATTTCTGGGCGGCCCAAGGCAAGTCCCTGACCGATCATTTCGGCCGGCTCTACGGACGCGAAGGGCAGCGCCGGATGGACGCCTTCGTCACCCAGCTTGCCAACGAAGCCGCCCAGCGCGCCCAACGCACCCCCGATTTCTGCGCCTACGCGGCGCGGCTGCACGACCAGGTCCAGGCCGCTCCGGCGATGGACGCGTTGGTTCGGGATTGGGCCCAAGAGCGCGGCATCAAGGGCGACGGCTGCCGACCGTGACAACGACCAAGACCGATCGATAGCGACGCGACGTCGGCGCACCGTCCCGAACCCTGCGGTTCAGGACGGAGCGTTCTTGCCTGGGCGGGACCGTTGCCCGGTCCGGATCAACGCAGGATGATTTCGACCCGGCGGTTCTGCGGCTCGCGTACGTTGTCCGCGGTCGGCACCAGGTTCTCGCCCTCGCCCTTGGCCGAGGTAGCGATGCGATCGGCGGCGATGCCCTGGCTTTGCAGCTGGGCCTTGACGGCATCGGCGCGGCGGCGCGACAGCTCCTGGTTCAGGCGATCGGAGCCGGCGCGATCGGTATGGCCGGTGACTTCGATGCGCGCCGTATTGCCGGCCTTGGCGGCATCGGCCGCCTGGCGGATGGTGGCGGCCGCCTCGATCGTGACTTCGGCACGCGCGAAGTCGAAGAAGACGATGAAAGTCCGCGGCGCCGGCGGCGGCGCGGGCTGCGC
>Ga0194120_10003068_pt1 | contig 27794 bp, 19 predicted proteins | sample TA2MahCa65mmetaG_FD_148642 | JGI IMG/M metagenome (GOLD analysis project Ga0194120, IMG submission 148642) | Freshwater microbial communities from Lake Tanganyika, Tanzania - TA2015019 Mahale Deep Cast 65m | ecosystem: Environmental > Aquatic > Freshwater > Lake | place: Tanzania: Lake... | reverse complement strand
CCCCACAAGCACCTCCAGGATCAACGCAGGAAGGGAAGATCCGGCGATTGTGATCTTGGATAAACCGGCTGTCAAGCGACGGTTTGGATCTCAGTCAATGGGAGACTGTTTAGTTCCCGGAGCGGGCGTCACTCCCGTGCTACCGGAAGCCTGCTGGCTGCCGGGCGGCGGCGTCGTCGCCTTGGGCGTCGCGCGCGGCGTACGGGCCGACGTCCCGACGTTCACGTTGCAGCCGGCCGCCAGCGCGATTCCCGCGCCCAGCGCGAAAACCACCAGACGTGTGGCGTTCCGCATCCCCTCCTTCATACCCGTGCGACGGGTGCACTGGACCGCGCGTGCCCGATAGCCGATATTGAAAGGCGATGAAATCCCTCTCGAAGGGCGACGTTTTGCTCTACGACCTGCTGATGCCCGGCGACGGGCAACTGCTGCTGCCCGCCGGCACGGTCCTGGACGACGACTACATCTTCAAGATCCTCAAGCTGGGCGTATGGGAAGAGGCACTGCGGTGCGTCGATCCGGATTACGACCTGCACCAGCGCCTCGACGCGGCCGCGACACGGCGCAAGGACCCGCTCTTCGACTACTCGCTCTTCCAGGAAGCGCGCCTCATCATGCTCAAGCTCGAGGAATGCGCCAAGGCCTGGACCAAGCGCGATCCCATCTACGAGTTTCGCGAAGGACGGATCCTGCGGCAGCCGATCTTCGAACTGATCCACAACATCAAGGGCCGGATCCGCTCGCGCAACATGGCGGACTTCATCGACCTGCGCGTTCACGACGTCTATGACTACGCCCACTCGATAAACGTCTGCACGATGTCCCTCGCCATGGGCGCGGCGCTTGACTGGGCCGACGAGGACCTGCTCCACCTGGGCGCGGGCGCCCTCCTGGCCGACATCGGCATGTTCCTGGTGCCGCCGGCCATCCGCCACAAGGCCGGGACCCTCGAACCCGAAGAGGAGGTGGAGGTCCGATCGCACGTGGCCCGCGGCTACGAACTGCTCAAGGAGTTCGGCTGGCTGAAGGCGGCGTCGCTGATGGCCATGTTCCACCACCACGAGCGCATGGACGGCAGCGGCTACCCGCGCGCGCTCAAGGGATCCAACATCAGCGAGGGGGCGCGCCTGGTGATGGTGGCCGACGTCTACGACGCGATGATCTCCGACGTCCCGTATCGCCGCCGCAACGAGTCGGGCCTGGCGCACCGGATGATCATGAACCTCGCCGGGGCCCAGTTCGACGCGACCGCGACGGCCGCCCTCGCGAAGGCGGTGGCGCCCTATCCGCTCCAGAGCAAGGTGCAGATCACCGGCGGGCAGGAAGCCGCGGTCATCCTGGTCGAATCGGGCAAGCTCTACAAGCCGGTCGTGCAAATCGGCGAGGAAATCGTCGATCTGAGCGGCGATCCGCGGGGACGCCGCATAGTCCAGAACGTGGTCACCCGGCGCTTCTATCGCCAGAAACTGTCCCTGGCCTGCGAGTACAGCCTCGACAGCGCCCCCCGCCTCGGCGGCACCATGCTCGACATCTCGCTCAACGGCATGTGCATCCGCGGGCGCGGCGTCCGCGCTCACTCCGGCCAGGCGATCGAGGTGATGTTCATCCTCCCCGGCACCGCCAACACGGCCCGCATCAAGGGCAAGGTGATCTGGGCCCGGCCGGACGCCACCGGAGCGGTCCTCTTCGGCGTGGCGACCACGCAGATGCACGCCACCAATCAGGATCAGCTGCTCAAGCTCATCATGTCGTCGGTGCCTACCGGAGTGGACGGCTAGTGCCCGTGGCCGGGTACATTCCCGACGTGGAGTCCGAGACGCCTTCGGTCAAGCAGCGGTTGGAGCCTGGCGATCGGCTGCGGCGAGATCTCCTGAGCCCGCAGTCGCACCAGATCCTGCTGCCGGGCGGCACCGTGCTGACCGCCGGGTTCATCAACAAGATCGCGGCGCTGGGTCTGGCCGAGGAGGCCTTGCGCTGCGTCGTCTCCGACTACGACGCCAAGCGGCAGGCGGCCGCCGACGCCGAACGCGGCATGCCGTTCGAGTATGCCCTCTACGTCGAGGGCAAGGAGACCGTCAGGTTGCTGCTCGAGGGCGCCGCCAGGCCGCGGCTGGGATCCCTCGACCGGGAAGTTCTCTGGGAGCAAGCCTCCACCTTCGCCACCAAGCTGCTCGACAGGATCGAGTCCCAGCCGCTTTCGGAGTTCCCCGACCTGCGCGTCTACGACCTGTACATGCACTCGCATCCGCTCAACTCGGCCGTCCTGGCCATTCTGGTCGGCACCGCGCTCGACTACCAGCGAGCGCAGTTGCACGAACTGGCGCTCGCCGCCCTCTTCGCCGATCTGGGCAAGGCGCGGCTCCCGGCGGTCCTGCTCTTCAAGCCGGATCGGCTGTCGGAAGCCGAACTCCAGTGGGCGCGCACGCACGTCGGCGGTTCGGTCGAGTTCGCCGAGCAGTTTCGCTGGACGCAGGGCACCATCCGCATCGCGGCGGCCGCCCATCACGAACGCTGGGACGGCTCCGGCTACCCCCGGGGTCTGGCGCGCCGGACCATCTCCGAGGCCGCCTCGATCATCGGCCTGGTGGACGCGTACGACGCCATGATCTCGGACGTGCCGTACCGGAAACGCCTGGAACCCGCGATCGCCTACCGCCTGGTCTCCGCGGCCGATCACTTCGATCCCGCGGTCGTCGAGGCTTTCAAGCGGCGCGTCGTGCCGTATCCCACGGGCACGTCGGTCAAGCTGAGCACGGGAGTCGAGGCGAAGGTCGTCGCGGCGACGGCCGACAATCCGTACCGGCCGGTGGTGGAGATTTCCGGGCAGCGACTGGATCTGGCTGACGACGGGGCGGTCCGCGTGGTGTCGCACCTCATCCCGCGGCGCTTCATCCGCCAGAAGGTCACCTTCGACGTGCACGTCACGGATCCGGGCGGCCTGGCGATCGTGGGCAAGGCCATGGACCTCTCGCTCGGCGGCCTCTGCATAGAGGCCGACACGGCGCCGCAGCTAGGAGCCGACCTGTACGTGCGCCTGGTGGGCGCCGGGCGCGAACTGGTGCTTATTGGCCACGTCCTGTGGGTCCGCCACGGCGAGGGCGGCAAGTCGGTCTTCGCGCTCTCGGCGATCCCCGCCGGCGAAGAGGATCGCGAAAGCCTGATGAGCGTCCTGCTCGACGCGGCGGGTATCGCCCCGTGAGCCGCAAGCGTACGCTCGAAGCCGGCGACACCCTGGCGCGCGACCTGCTCCACCCCCAGACCGCGCAGATCCTCCTGCCCGCCGGCACCGTACTGACCGAGTCGTACATCTTCAAGATCGAGTTGCTGCGCCTGACCGACGTGGCGATCGAGTGCCTCAGGCCCCCGCCGCAGGAGGAAGAGAACGAACCGGATGCGGCGCCGGGTCTCCAGGGCCCTATGGACTTCGACCTGTTTTCGAAGGCCAAGGAAGTCATGGTGCGCCTCGAGGAACTGGGGCGCGCCTACGGTACCGCCAGGGGCTTCAAGGCCCTGGATTCCTTCGGCATACGCGAGATCCTGACCGACCTCGTGCAGATCATGGTCGATCGCCTGGAGAAGGTCCTGCCGGGCCGCTACATGGACCTGCGCTGCCACGACTACTACCTGTACTCACACTCGATCAACGTGGCCATGATGTCCATCGCGATGGGCCTGGCGCTCAAGTACGACCGGACGCGGCTCTTCACGCTCGGCAGCGCGGCCCTGCTGGCCGACATCGGCAAGTTCCGCCTCCCGCGCCATCTGCTCCACAAGACCGAGGAGCTAAGCGAGGCCGAGCGGGCGCTGGTCCAGGATCATGGCCGCCTGGGCGCCGAGGTCGTCTCCAACTTCAACTGGGCCCGCGGGTCCATCCTGTTCGTCATCGAGAACCACCACGAACGGTTCGACGGGAGCGGCTACCCGCGGGGCCTGCGGGGATCGCAGATCGGCGAGGAGGCGGCGATCGTGGGTCTGGCCGACGCGTACGACGCGATGATCTCGGATCAGCCGTACCGCAAGCGACTCGATCCGGCCGTCGCCTACCGCATCATCCAGTCCCTCGCGGGCAAGGAGTGGGATCCCGGCCTGGTGTGGGCGTTCCAGCGTTACATCGCGCCCTACCCCCTGAACTCGCTGGTCAAGCTCAACACCGGCCAGGAAGCCCGCGTCATAGCGGTCCGGCCCGAGCACCTCAACCGCCCGATCGTCATGGCGGACGGCAACGAGTACGACCTGTCGAAGGACCGGGAGCGGCGCATCGTGGCCGCCATCATCCCGCGGCGCTACTACCGCGAGAAGATCACGATGAGCGTCGAGGTGCGGGTGCACGGCCGGGACGTCTTCCCGGGAACCCTCAGCGACCTGTCGCTGAACGGCCTGTCGCTGGTCGACTCGCCGATAAAGGCCGACCCGGGCACGGAGGTCGATGTCACCATCCCCATCCCGGCCAAGCGGGCCTCTATCCAGATCAAGGGCAACGTCGTGTGGTGCAAAGCCAACAGCGACGGGAAGTACCAGATGGGCCTCGCCTTCAAGCAGATCTCCGCGACCAACAAGCAGGCCCTGCTCGAGACGATGTGGGGACCGGCGCAGGCGCCTGCACGCCTCCCGCCCAAGAGCTAGGCCCCACAAGATTTCCCCCGGTCGTCTCTTGTGCGCGGCGGCATTGGCAGGCCATTCTAGCCGCATGAAGCCGCTCATCTGCGCCATGCCACTCGCGTTGCTCGCCCCTGCCACCGCCTGGGCCGTCCCCGCCAATTTCGGCCACCCGTACCCGATGCCGCCCGGGGTGCTGGCTGCCGCGGCCCTGGGCCAGTTCAGCGTCGGCGAAGGCCTCACGACCGGCATCGGCGGCGCCTACGGCGTCACGGCCGCACAGGGCGTGACGTTCTCGGCCACCCGGAACCCGTCCGGCGACTACGCCCTGGGCCTCGGGGCCGGCACGACGTTCGGCTTCCGGGGCAACGCCGCCAAGCTTGGCGTTTCCGCCGCCAAGACCCTCGGGACCGCCCCGGTCGCCGGTAGCATCGCCCTCGACGTCGGCCGGCCGCTGACCGACCGCTTGACCTTGTACTCGGAGGTGGCGACGACCTACCTTCCCGGTTCGCCCGGCCGGTTGCGCTACGCCAGCGCCATCGAGTACGCCGTCACCCGCGACCTGGCCGTGGACATCGAGTACCTGGGCGGTCTGTCGCCGGCCGGTCACTCGGACCTGGTCTGCGGCGACGTCTCGCTGTCGCTCGGGCGGGGCCAGGTCACGGCGACGGTGGCCGTCCCGCGCTACCCCGAGCCGGGAAGCCCGACCTACTCGCTGGGGACGTCCTGGCGCTTCCTCTAGTCCGCTGCGAGATAGACCTGCTACTTCGGGTGGGGCCGGCGTCTCTGCCGGCCGGCACGGAGGCCGGCCCCACTCGACTTGAATCAGGCCGAAAACAGTCTAGGCCGTGGCGGCCTGGTAGGGGAGCATCTTGCCGCCGGTCCACAGCCGCTCGAGGCCGTAGAACTCGCGCTCGCGATCGAGCATCACGTGCACGATCACCACGCCGAAATCCAGCAGCACCCAGCTTCCGGCCGTGAGGCCCTCGATCGGGCGGTAAAGGCGGTAGCCCGCTTCGGTGAGCGTCTCCTCGACGTGCTGGGCGATCGCCCGCACCTGCAGCGGCGTCGCGCCGTTGCAGATGACAAAGTAATCGGCCATCGTCGAGACCGCCTCAAGGTCCAGCAACACGATGGCCTTGGCCTTCTTCTCGTCGGCGGCCTGCGCCGCCAGGTTGGACAGCGTCCGCGAATGCTCCAAGCTCTAGGTCGCTCCTTTCTGTGCGCTTCCAGTTTGCCATACGGGAGTCGCTCGATAAAGCCCGTACCGTGAAATGAAGCGGGCCACGTCGTCGGGCACGAGTCCAGCCGGCTCCAGGCCGGCCCGCACGCGATCCCGCACCTGGGTGCTCGAGACGTTCACGACCGGCATGTCCAGGACGTCCAGGGCGCCGCGCAACCAGGCCGGCAGGCCGGCAATGGCCTCTTGCAGCGCCGCGCCGGAGACGCCGCCGCGGGGCACCACCAGGAAGCGCGCCACCCGGACGAAGTCTTCGAGTCGCAGCCAGGTGAGCAGGGCCCGCAGGTTGTCGGCGCCGATGGCCCACCAGAACCCGGCATCCGGCCGTTCGGCATGGAAGTGCTGGGCCGTGTCGACCGAATAGGACGGCGGGGGCTTCTCGAGTTCGAAGCGGCTCACGAAGAACCGGGGTTCGGCCAGGGTCGCCAGCACGCACATCGCGAAGCGGTCGGCGGCGGCCGCGGGCGGCCTGTCCAGCTTGTGCGGGGACAGCGCCACCGGCAGGAACACCACCTCGTCGTACGAGGCGCCGAGGGCCGCGCGCGCGACGGCCATGTGTCCATCGTGGATGGGATCGAACGATCCCCCGAGCAGGACGACGCGGACCGTGGCCGATCAGCTCCTGATCTGGCCGTCGCCCCGCACGACGTACTTGGTCGTGGTGAGCTCCGCGAGGCCCATGGGGCCGCGAGCGTGCAGTTTCTGGGTCGAGATGCCGACCTCGGCGCCGAAGCCGAATTCGCCGCCGTCGGTGAAGCGGGTGGACGCGTTGACGTAAACGGCCGCCGCGTCGACCTCCGCCACGAACTTCTCGGCATTCGAGACGTCGTTGGTCACTATTGCCTCGCTGTGGCCGCTGCCGTGGCGCGAAACGTGCGAGATCGCCCCCTCGACCGAGTCCACCACGCGCACCGCCAGGATGAGATCCAGGTACTCGGTGTCCCAGTCGTCCGGCGACGCCTCGCGGGCGGCCGGGAAGAGCTCCCGGGTGCGCGAGCAACCGCGGATCTCGACCCCGGCCTCGCACAGCGCGCCCAGCAGGCCCGCCAGATGCGGCGCCCAGGCTTCGTGCACGAGGAGCGTCTCGGCGGCGTTGCATACGCCGGGCCGCTGGGTCTTCGCGTTGAGGACTATCTTGCGCGCCATGCCCGGGTCGGCCGACGCGTCCACGAACACGTGGCAATTGCCCACGCCGGTCTCTATCACGGGCACCTTCGCCACCTCGATCGTCCGCCGGATCAGGCCCTCGCCGCCGCGGGGGATCACGACGTCCAGGATGCCCGTCAGGCCGAGCATCTCGTCGACCGCCGCCCGATCCGGCGAATCGATGAAGGTCACGAGGCTGGGCGGCAGATGGACGGCGCCGAAGCTCTGGTGCAGCACCTTGACCAGCGCCCGGTTGCTCGCGAGTGCCGAGGACCCGCCCCGCAGCACCAGGGCGTTGCCCGCCTTGAGGCACAGCGCGGCGCTCTCGATGGTGACGTTGGGCCGCGATTCGTACACGAAGCCCACCACACCGAGGGGGACGCGCACTTGCTCGATGCGCAGGCCGTTGGGCCGGGTCCAGCCGCGGACCGTCTGCCCCAGCGGATCGGGCAGGCCGGCCACGGTGCGGGCGCCTTCGGCCATGCCGCGGATGCGGTCCTTCTTCAGCGAGAGCCGGTCGATGAGCGGGGGCGCCAGACCCTCGGCCTCGGCCTTCGCGAGATCCTCCTCGTTGGCGCGCAGGATGGCATCCTGCGAGGCCTCGAGCCGCTCGGCCAGATCCTGCAGCAACCGGTTGCGCAGGGCCGTGGGGGAAGTCGCGAGCGCAGGCCAGGCGGCCTTGGCCGCCAGCGCCTGGTCGCGCACGGTCCGGGTCCTGAGCGTCGCCATCTACAGCACCACCATGTTATTGCGGTGTACTACTTCGTCCGCAACCTTGAATCCGAGAATGTCTTCGATCTCTACGGTTCTCTTCCCCAGGATCCGGGCCAGATCCACGGATGCGTAGTTCGAAACGCCGCGGGCCACCTCGCGGCCGTCGCCCGCCCGCAGCGAAACCGCCTCGCCGGCCTCGAACTCGCCGGCCAACTCGCTGATGCCGGCCGGCAGCAGGGACTTGCCGCTGCGGAGCACGGCGCCCACCGCGCCGTCGTCCAGCACCAGGGTGCCCCTGACCGGCCGGCCGAAAGCCAGCCACTTGCGGCGCGCCTCGAGGCGGTCGCCCCGGGCGCGGAACCGCGTGCCCGCTACCGGGCGCTCCTCGAGGAGGTCGAGGACGGCCGCGGGATTCGCGCCGGACAGCAGCGCCACCGCGGTACCGCTCGACGTGGCGATCTTGGCCGCCTCCAGCTTGGTGGCCATCCCGCCGGTGCCCAGGTCCGATCCGCTGCCGCCCGCCAGGGCCTCGACGGCGGGGGTGATCTCGTCGACCTCGGGCACGATTCGCGCCCCCGGTTCCGCCGGCGGCCGGTCGAAGAGGCCGGCCACGTCGGTCAGCATCACGAGCCAGTCGGCGTCGACCAGGCCCGCCACCAGGGCCGAGAGCGCGTCGTTGTCGCCGAACTTGAGCTCCTCGACTGCCACCGAGTCGTTTTCGTTGACGATGGGCACCACCGGCGGATCGTAGGTGAGCAGGGCATGCAGCGTCGTGCGGGCGTTGAGGTAGCGCTGCCGGTCGACCAGATCGCCGCGGGTGAGGAGCAACTGCGCCGAAGCCACGCCCAGGGGCGCCAGCAAGGACTCGTAGGCGTGCATCAGCAGGCCCTGGCCGACGGCGGCGGCCGCCTGCTTCTCGGCGATGGTCCGCGGCCTGGGCACCGAGAGGCGCCAGCGGCCGGCGCCCACCGCGCCCGAGGTGACCACCACGACCCGGTGGCCGCGGGCGACGATATCGCCCAGCGCCCCCGCGAACGCCAGGAGGAACCGGCCGTTGAGGCCCCGGTCCGAGGCGATCGTGCTGGTGCCGACCTTGATCACGACGATCATCGCTATCCCCATTATGCCAGGCCATTCCGCCCGGCAGCAGCCGCGCCGAGAATGGCGCGCGATCGGGACGCGCTACCCGGGAGGCGCATTGCTTCACCCGTCGACCCGAGGCAGCAGTTCCTCGACGAGGTCCTTGGCCGCCAGTGCGCGGACGCCTTCGGCCAGCGGATAGGACTTCCTGCCGGCATGGACGACTTCCAGCGAATCCAGCCGCAGGCTCTCCATGGCGCTGCGCATGGAGGACGTCAACTTCGGAGCGTCCGTGCGCTTGACCTCGTAGCCCCTGCGCCGGGGGCCGTCGAAGACCAACAGATCGAGTTCGCCGCCGCCGTGGGTGGCCCAGAAGTAGGCGTCGCGCTGCCGAGTCAGGGTGAGGATCTGCTCGATCACGAATCCCTCCCAGGAGGCCCCCACCTTGGGATGGCCGCCGAGATCGGTATGCGAGGCCAGGCCCAGCAAGGCATGCAGCAAGCCGGAATCGCGCACATACACCTTCGGCGCCCGCACTTGCCGCTTTGCGACGTTCTCGAACCACGGGTGAAGCTGCCGGACGACGTAGGCACCCGTCATGAGGTCGAGGTACCGCCGGGCCGTCGGCTCCGAAGATCCGAGCGATCTTGCCAGTTCGGCTGCGTTCCAGATCTGCCCGTGGTAGTGGGCCACCATCGTCCAGAAGCGCCCGAGTGTCGCGCTCGGGATCGTGATGCCAAGCTGCGGCAAGTCCCGCTCGAGGAACGTCCGGATGAAGTCGCTTCGCCAGGCCGCGCTCGCCCCCTCAACGTCGGCCAGGAAAGCCCGCGGGAAGCCCCCCCTCAGCCAGAGGTCGTCGATCCGCTCCGGCCCGACCTCGGAAAGATCGAACCCGCCAAGGTCGACGTGGTGGACGCGACCGGCCAGGCTCTCGGAGACGCCGCGCACGATGTGGGGGGACGCGCTGCCCAGCAGCAGGAACCTGGCCCCGTTCCCCGGGCGATCGATCAGCACCCGGAGCGTCTCGAAGATCGCCGGCATGCGCTGGACCTCGTCGATCACGACCAGGCCTACCAGCTTTTCGAGTGCCAGGCCCGGGATCTCGAGACGTGCACGGTCCGCCGGATCCTCGAGGTCGAAGAATCCGGCAGCGCGGTCGTCCGCTATCTTCCGGGCCAGCGTGGTCTTGCCGCACTGGCGCGGCCCCAGAAGCGCCACGGCGGGGTTCCGAGCCAGGCCGTCCAGGACGGCTTTTTCGGCAGTCCGAGGGATCACATCCGGAGGATAAGCCTTGAAAATCAAAAGTTCAATGTTCGATTTTCAAGATTCTAGAGAGGGCCGTTTCCTGCCGGACCCGCCCTGTCATTCGACGTAGGTGAACTCCATGTCGCCGATGCGCACGGTGTCGCCGTCCTTGACGCCACGGGAACGCAAGGCCTCGTAGACCCCCAGGCGCGTGAGGTTGCGCTCCAGCCTGGCCGCGGCCTCCACGCTATCCAGGCGATGGCCGGCGACGAGCGGATCGACGGCCGGGCCGGTCACGACGAACGTGTCGTTGTGGCGCGTGATGGCGAAGGGCGGGCCGGCTTCCCGCGGCTTCTGCGCGGCCGGCGCCGGCTCGAAGCGTGGCGGGGCGGGCGTCTCGGCTACCAGCCGCCGCAGATGGTTGAGGAGCGGATCGAGTCCCTGCCGCGTAGCCGCCGAGACCGGGAACGCCGGGATGCCCTGGGTCGCGAGTTCGGCGCCCACCCGGTCGAGGTGCGCCTGGGCCTCAGGCAGATCGATCTTGTTGAAGGCGGCAAGCCGCGGCCGGCCGGCCAGTTCGGGGCTGTATTGCGCCAGTTCGCGCTCGATGGTGCGCCAGTCCTCGAGCGGATCGCGGCCCTCCAGGCCGCCCGACAGGTCCACCACGTGGACCAGCACGCGGGTGCGTTCGAGATGGCGCAGGAACTCGTGGCCCAGGCCCGCGCCCTTGTGAGCGCCCTCGATCAGGCCGGGCACGTCGGCCAGCACGATGTGCTCGCCCTCGCCGAAGCGCACGACGCCCAGGTGCGGTTCGAGGGTCGTGAACGGGTAGTCGGCGATCTTGGGCCGCGCGGCCGAGACGGCCGAGATCAACGTGCTCTTCCCCGCGTTGGGCAGGCCCACGAGGCCGACGTCGGCCAGGAGCTTGAGTTCCAGCCGCAACGCGCGCGCCTCGGCGGGGCCGCCGCGTTCGGCGGTCGTGGGCGCCCGGTTGGTCGGCGTCGCGAACGACGCGTTGCCCCGCCCGCCGCGGCCGCCCTTGGCGGCCACGAACGTCTCGCCCGGATCGACGAGATCGGCCAGCAACTCGCCGGACTCCGCGTCGTACACCACCGTCCCGCAGGGGACCCGCACCTGCAGGTCCTCGCCGCTCTTGCCGGTCTTGTTGGTCGTGCCGCCCGATTTGCCCGGCTGTGCGGCAAACTCCCGCTTGTACTGGAAGTCGAGCAGGGTCTGGAGATCCTCGGTCGCGACCAGGACCACGCTGCCGCCATGGCCGCCGTCGCCGCCCGACGGCCCGCCGTGAGCGACGTACTTCTCGTGCCGGAACGCGACGGCGCCGTCGCCTCCCGCCCCGCTGGTGACCTTGATGGTCGCCCGATCGATGAACATTTTGCCAAGCGAAGCTTATCACGGCGCCCCGCCCTGCGGCGGACATTGCGCGGGCCCCTCGAGGATCAAGGCCCGCCATGCCGATCTCGGGCCGGGGCTGATCGACGCCCCCTCGGTCGAGCTCTGCTGCCGACCTCGATGGTCGGCCGGGCGCCTGGACGCCGTCACCAGGCGATCGACAGACCGGGCAAAGCCGAGAGTGGCCCGTCGCATGTCGCCAGGTCGGCTCCGCCAGCCAGGGCCGTCGCCCCGATCAGGCGATCGGCCGGGTCGAAATCCTTGAATCCCGGGTTGGTGGTCGCGATCTCGGCAATCGCCGGGGAGATCGCGACCACCTTGATTGGCCGGCCCGCCAGAGCCTTGGCCAGGAACTCGGCCGCCGGGACCCGCAGGCGCAGCCGGTTCTTGGCAGCAAGCATGGCGACTTCCCACAGGGTGATGTCCGCGATGAACAGGCCGTCCCGCGTCTCGATCGCCTCCCTGGCGCGGGCCCCTGGCCGCTCCGGCGCCAGGGCGTCGAAGATCAAGGCGCAGGTGTCAAGGACCAGCATCGCCCGCTGCTTCCCAGGTTTCGCCGGTGGGGCTGACGACATCGCCGGCAAGACGGAGCCAGCCAGTCCGGAAGCTACGGCACCCGCGTCAGCTTCCGCAGCGTGTCCTTGTCCCCTACGTAGAGGCGCGAGCCGTCCACCGCCACCGAAAGGGCGCCGAAGAACTTCGCGTCGGTGCCCACCCCGTCCTGGAAGGTGCCCGCGCCGCCCTGGCTCCCGGAGCCGGCCAGCCGGGTGAGGATGCCGTCGGAGTCGATCAGCTGGATCCAGGAAGTACCGAGGACGTAGATGTTGCCCGCCGCGTCCACCGCGACGTCCCGCGGGCAGACCTTGGTGGAGGCCGCGACGCCCTCGTAGACCGTATCGGAGCAGGTGCCGTCCCCGGCGATGGTCGTGACGACGCCGGCGCCGGTGATCCGGCGGATCCGGCCGGTCTCGGCCACGAGCAGGCGTCCCTGCGCGTCCAGGGCCAGACCGCGCGGCGTGTCGAAGCGGGCGTCGGTGCCCGTCGCGTCGGTGCTGCCGCTCGTGGCGCAGTCGCCCGCGAAGACCGCCTCGGCCTGGCCGTCGGGCTTCTTGACGATGCAGTGGCCGCCGGCGATGTAGACGGTGTCCTGGGCGTCGGCGACGATCGCCCGCGCCGGCGTCGCGAAGGAGAAGACCGTGGTGACGGTGCCGCCCGCGATCTTCCGCACCAGGTTGTTGCCGAAGTCCGCCAGGTACAGCGCGTCGTTGGACCCGGTGGCGACGTCCATGGGCGTGCGGAACGTGGCGGTGCCCGCGTCGCCGTTGGATGCCCCTTCGATGCCGGACCCGGCGAAGATCGAGACGGCGCCCGCCGGCGTGACCTTCGTGATCTGGTGGTTGAGCGAATCGGCGATGTACGCATTGCCGCTCGCATCCAGGACCATGCCGTCCACCTGGCCGGCGGCGGCGGCGCGCTGGTCGACGTAGGTCCCGAAGCCCGTGGCCAGCAGGGTCTGGGTCAGGTAGTTGTACAAGGTGACCGTGGCGGTGGCAGAGCGGCGGTTGTCGCCCTTGAGCGCGGCGGTGAGCGTGACGGTCCCCGACGAGTTGCCGGCCTGGGCGCCCTTGCTGGCCGTCAGGGTCGAGATCGCCACCAGGCCCGGCGAACCCGACGTGAGGGTCGCGAGGGTGTTGGTGGTGGAGTCGCTGAAGGTGTTGGTGATCGTGAACGTCCGCGTCAGGGGCTGGCCAGGCCCCAGGGAGGTCTGGGTGGGCGCGATCGACACCGTCACGTCCTGGACGCTCGCCGTCAGCACGTTGCTGTCGAGGGTGCCGAGCCTGGCCTTGACCGAAGAGGCCTTGACGCTGTCGGTCGCCACGAAGCGGTCGCTGGAGTCGAAGCTGCCCGCGAGCGGTTCGGCGAGCACCCAGCTCACGCTCGGCGGCGTGCCGTAACTGCCGGCCGACGCGCCCGAGCGGAGGACCCAGGTAGGCGTGGCCGTGAAGGCGTTCGTGCTGCTCGGCAGGAAGACGCGCGTGGTCGCCCCCGTGCTGTCCCACTCGGCCTTCGTGGCGTCGATCGAAAGCTGGCTCGCGACCCAGAAGATGGCGTTCGTGGTGGACGGCACGCCGTCGTTCTCGACCAGCACCCGCCCCACCGCCGCGCCGGCCGGCACGACGACCGACAGCGAGGTCGCATTGACGGGCGTGACCTGCGCCGAGACCGACGCGGTCACTCCGGTGAACTTGACGATCGGCGTGGCGCCGTCAACCACGCCCAGGTTTTCGCCCGAGACGACCACGGTGTCGCCCACCTGGGCGCCGCGCGGGCTGAAGCCGGTGATGGTGGGCGCGAACATCGGCCCCAGCGTGATGGGTACGGGGGTGTAGACGCTCGGGGACACCGTGACGCTGCCCGAGACCCCCATCGCGATGGCCGTGTCGGTATCGAGGTTGGGCGTGGCGCTGCGGTAGGCGCGCACCGTGACGCCGTAGTTGGAGCCGGTATCGACCTCGAGGGTCGCCGACGCAGTGGCGGCGCCCGCCGCGCGCTCGATCACGGTCTGGACCAGCGTACCGCCGCCCCCGTCGGTCACCTTGATCGCGAGGGCATTGGTGGACGTCGGGATGAGCGCGGCCTTGAACCCCTTGTAGTCTCGCTGGGGCCACCGGACCTCCACCACCAGGAAGCCGCGCGCCGCAGGCGCGGAGTTCGGAGCCGCGGCGCGCGCCGCGGGCGCCCCCGCCGTCGGGACGTCCGGGCCTGCCGGGCGCGGCACATGGCAGGCGCTCGCCAGCAGCACCAGCAGGGCGGCAAGCCATGCCAGGGCACAGTGGCGCCTTCGGCGGGCCATCAGTCGATCCCCACCACGAGGCCGCCCTTGCTGGTCAGGGTCACCGACGCGGTGGCCACCCGCCCGGCATCCTCGACCGCCGTCGCCGCGATCTCGGCGGTGCCGGCCGGCGCCCCGGCCACGACCGAGACCTTGCCCGACGAATCGACGGTGGCGCGGGCTTGGTCGGAACTGGTCCAGGTCACCCCGGACGCGAAGGGCAGCGTGGAAGTCACGCCGGCGATCAGCGTGACGGACTGCGACGCGGCGAAGAGCGGCGCGGGGGTCGCGCCCGCCAGGGGGGCCGCGTTGAGGCTGACGCTCGTCTTGTTGAGCGTCACCGCGTCGATGCCGACCGGGATGAGCGTGATGGCTCCGCTGGTCAGGGCGGGCAGGCTGGCCGTGATGTCGGTGCGCTGGCCGTTGGACCCTGCCGCCCGCACCGAGGCGGCGGGGTTGCCGTCGGCGACCGTGCCGCCGGGCAGGACGGTACCCGCGGCCGGCACGCCCGGGTTCTGGATCGCGTTGAACTCCCCGACCGGCGCCGACGACGCCCAGGTGGGCGCCGGGGGCGTGCCGTATTCGGCCACGGTCCGCCCGGCGGCGAGGACCCAGCCCATCGTGGCCTTGAGGTCTATCAATCGGCCGTACCGCACCATGCGCTGCGCGGCCGTCGAGTTGTCGCTTGGCACCGGGCGCGGCGCGTCGAGGTTGATGCTGGACAGCACCCAGAAGACGGCGTCCGAGGTCGTCTGGCTGCCGTCCGAGGCGATCACCAGCTTGCCGGTCGCCGCGCCGGCTGGCACGACGAAATCCAGTTCGCCCGCGGACCGAGGAACGACCGTGGCGTCGATCAGCGCCCCCGCGGTCCCGAGCACTTTCAGGGACGGCGTCGCCTGACCCACCATCCCGAGGTTCTGGCCCCGCACGCGGATGGTGTCGCCGACTTTCCCGGAATTGACGTCCAGGCTGGTGACCGCGGGGGCGAACAGGGCGTCAAGGGTCACGCTGGCCGTCGTGGTGCGGCTCCGCACGATGTTGACGATCGTCGTGCCCTGGGCGATCGCCTGGTCGGTGGCCGGATCCGGCTCGGCCTGGCGATACGCCTTGACGGCCACCGAGAGGTTGTTGCCCGCCTCCACCCGCAGCGTGGCCTGGCTCGAAGTCTGGCCGGAAGGCCGGGCGATCGTGTTGCGACTCGTGCGCGTCGTGCCCTCGAGCGTGTCGATCACCAGGGCGTTGGTGCTCGGCGGGATGAGGGATGCCGTGAAGCCCGGCCGGTCGCGACCGGGCCACCGCACCGTCAGGTGCAGGTAGCCGAACCCCCGCGCCTCGCTCCGCTGGGCGCGCATTCCGGCCTCCACCGGCGGCGCGATCCGGCCCGCGACCGGCACGCCGGTCTGGCAGGAGGCCAGGGCCCCGGCGAGGGCAACCCAGCCGGCGCCGAGGGCCAGGCCGAGAGCCAGCAGGCCCGGCCGGCCGCGAACGCTCCGGGCAGCCACGCTAGTCGACCCCCAGGTCGAGGTCGCCGAAGACGGTGATCGTCACGCTGCCGGTCGCGGCGATGGCCGGATCGTCCACCGCCCGCGCCGTGAAGACGGCCGTGCCCTTTTGCGCTCCGGCCAGCGCGCGGACCGTGCCGTCCACCGAGACGGTCGCCAGGCCCTCGTCCGAGGATTGCCACGTCACGCCGCCGTTGAAGGGATAGGACGTCTCGACAGTGGCTCCCACGGTGGCCGCGGTCGTGAACTTGGATTCGGGCGCCTGGCCGGCGGGCGGCGCATTCAGCGTGATGCCGGTCCTGTCCAGGACCACCTTGTGCACGCCGACCGGCGTCACCCGCAACTTGCCGACCGTCGCGCCGATGGTGGCCGTCACGTCGGTGGCGACGTTGGCGCGGCTGGCCGTGAATTGCCCGGTCTCGTCGACCGAGCCGCCCAGGGGGTTGGAACTCGCCCACACGACGCCCGGAAGCGGCTGGTATGCCTCGATGATCTCGCCGCTCGCCAGCAGCCAATCGGGAGTGGCCTGCACCTTGAGACCCGCGCCGAACTTGACCAGGCGGTACTCGGCGGCCGTCGCATCCCATGGCTCGCGGGGCGCCGCCAGGGCGATGCCGGCTAGCGCGTAGAAGCGGACGTTGGAGACGCTGGGCACGCCGTCGTTCCAGACGAATAGCTTGCAGATGGTGGCGCCGCTCGGCACCTGGGCGCGCAGCGAGGTCGCGTCGAGCGGCGTCACGCGAGGCGACGCGATGCTGCCGAAGTACACGCTCGGCGTCGCGCCGCCGATCATGCCGAGGTTCTGGCCCGTCAAGGTGATGGTCTGGCCGGGGGATGCGGCGTTGACGTCGAGGCCCGTGATGCCGGGGACGCTGGCGGGGACCAGGTCGATGTCGGCCTTCGTGCGTTTGCTGGCCAGGATGTTGAGGCCGACGGCGCCGCCCTGGGCGATCGGCTGGGCGCCGGCGGGCAGGGGCGCCGTCTCGCGGTAGGCCCTGGCCACCAGTGCGTAGTTGTTGCCCGCCGGGAGTGAGAAGCTGATGGACGAGGTCGCCGCGCCGGCCGGCCTGGCGATCACGTCCTCCCGCAACTGGGTCTCGCCCTGCTTCGTCTGGAGCACGATGGTCTGCGTCGTGTCCGGGATGGTGGCCGGCCGGAACGTCCGCGGATTGCGAACAGGCCAGTAGATCGTCAGGTTCAGCGTGCCGGTCCCCGTCGGGCTGGCCACCTGGGGCTTGAGCCAGCGACTGCCGGCGGTCGCCACGGCGTCGGCCGCCAGGCGCACCTGGGCGGCCTGCCGCTCCGCGCATGCGGCCGCGAGCGCCACCAGCAGACTCACCAGGATCAGCCAAGCGCCCCGGTGCGCCGAGAATGCGACGCGGCCCATCAGCGGATCCCCACGTTCAGCTCGCCGGCCGCGGTGACCTCCACCGACGCCGTGGCGAGCTTGGTGTCGTCGTCGGCGGATTTCGCCGTGATGGTGGCCAGGCCGCCGGTTGCCGTCGGCTTGGCCGCCACGATGCCATTCGAGACGCTCACCAGGTTGGGGTTGCTGGACGACCACACCACCGTGCGGCCGGCGCGATCGGAAGCGGTGACGGTGGCGGCAATCGTCGCCGAGGTGACGAAACCGGGATCGGGCGGGGAACCGTCGGCCGGCAGGCCGTTGATCTTGATCGACGTGGACGACAGGCTCACCTGCAGGATCTTGAAGCCGCGAATCGTGGCGGTCTTCGATACGGAGCCGGAGGTGACCTTCACCGTGGTGTCGCTGGCCGCGGTGGCCGTGACGTCGCGCTTGCCAAGGTCGCTCCCGCCCAGGGTCGCGCCATTGCCCGCCAGCGACCAGGTCACCGCCGGGTTCGGGATGGCCAGGCCGCGGGTGTCGGTGGCGGTCAGGACCTGGGTCACGGTCTTGCCCACGAGCAGATCCACGTCGCCCGGGTTGAAGGCGAGGGCGCCGAGGATGGGGAAGAACAACCCGTCGCTCGTGATGCCGTTGACCACGACGGTGACGTTGCCCGATCCCACGCCCGACGGGACGTTGACCTTGATCGTGCGGTCGTTGACGCGCGTCGGCGAGGCGGCCTTGACGCTGTTGAACTTCACCTCGAAGCTCTCGCTGGCCGACGCGCCGAAATAATCCCCCGCGATGGTGATCTCGACGCCCGGGCCGCCGTTGGTCGGAGTCAACGACGTGACGCGCGGCGACTTGACGCCCAGGCGCAGGTCGGGGGCGGTCACGTCCACGCCGGGGATCACCTGCACGTCGGCCGTGCGGGCCTCCCCGGCCCCGGCCTTGGCGGCCGCGATGTCGAACATGCCCGCCGCGAGGCCCGGTATGGCGAAGGCCCCCAGGTTGTCGGTCCCCGCGGTGTACTTCGAACCCGGGACGTACACGTCGATACCGGCAAGGGAGATGGTGGGGGCGTCGGGGGCGATGACCTTGCCCCGGATCGTGGCCACCGGCCCCAGGCGCAGGGCGCCGGCCGGCACCGCCGACCCCGACGCGGGATAGGCGACCCTGCCCTTCCACGCCTTGCTCGAGGCCGACCGCACCGCTTCCAGGTTGAAGGTGCCGGTCGCCGAGGGGAACATGAGGAAGATCCCGTCGGCGCCCGAGCTGGCGCTACCCGCGACCGGCGACTCCACGAGCGGATTGGCGCCGTCCTTGTAAGCCGTCACCGTGACGCCTTCCGCCGGACGGCCCTCCGGGTCGAGGACCACGCCGTAGAACGCGCCGGCCGGGATCTTGTCGGTGGCAATCGGCGGATCGGTCGGCGTGGGCGTCGGGGCGGGAGAGCCGGAAGCGGCGGGCGACACGGTGCTGCTCGGCGACGCCGAGGCCGTGGGACTGCCGCTCGCCTCGGGGGTCACCGAAGCGCTCGCGGGCAGGTTCGCCGCGTTGGGGTCGCCGGGGAGCGCCGTGCCCGCGGGTGATGGCGTGGGAGTCCGCCGCGGCACGCTCGTGGGATTGAGCGCCACGTTACAGCCGCCCGCAAGCAGGGCGACGATCAACGTGATCTTGATTCGCAAGGCCGCGCCGCTCCCGTTACTAGCATTCCCCGATCGGGCGGAGACGGAACGGCGGGGGGGTTCGCTCGTCAATCGCCCCGGGCCAGGCGCCGCTCGAGATCGCGGAGGGAGTCTTCAAGTCGCGCCGCCATGGCGAAGTTCGCCAGCGATCGCGCCGCATCCCCGGCCTCCTGGAATGCCCGGCGGGCGGATCGCAGGTCGCCGCCCGCCAGGTACGCCTGCGCCCGGCCGGCGTGCAGGTCGGGCAGGAACTCGCGCTGGCCGATTCGCACCGCCAGACCGGCGCAGCCCTCGAGCAGCTTGATCGCCGCCTGGGTATCGCCGCGCTTCGTGTAGACCTCGGCCAGGTTCGCGCTGGTGGTGATCTGCTCGGTGACGAAGTTCATCTCGTCCGCCAAGGCCTTGGCCTCCAGCAGGCACTTCTCGGCGCGGTCGACGTCCCCCTGCTTCAAGTGCACGTCTCCCAGGTTGTTGAGGGCCATGGTGGCGCCGGGCCGGTTGCCGATCTTGCAGAAGATCTGAAATGCGCGGCCATAATCCGCCTCGGCTTCGCCCAGACGGCCGAGAGACGCTTCGATCATCCCGATGTTGTTGAGGCTGTTGGCCGTGCCTTCCTGGTCCCCGACCCGCTCGCGCAGGCGCAGCGCCTCGTTGTGGCACGACAGCGCCCGCTCCCAGTCGCCCAGCCGGTGATGGCACAGGCCGATCACTCCGTGCACCACGGCCGCCTCCGCGGGCGTCTCGAAACCCCCGAAGAGCGTCCTGGCCCGCTCGCCGCGGTCGATGGCCTCGGCGAATCGCCCCAGGCGGCGCAGGATGTCGGCCGAGGCGGCGAGCGAGCGGGCGAGCTCGAGAGGCGCCGCGGCGGCGGCACGCTCCCCCTCGATACAGGCGTCGAGAGCATCCTGCAGCAAGCCCTTGCGCTCGTGGGCCACGGCCTTCGTGCGCCAGTAAGCCGGGTCCCGCCGGCGGATCCGGCCCAGCGTCGCCAGCGCGGCATCGCTGGCCCCCACCTGGATCTCGGCGGTGGCGAGGGCCAGGAGCAGGTCATGATCGGGCGGCGCCTTGCCGCGCTCGGCCAGGCGGTCGGCCCAGACGAGCGCTTCCTTGTAGGCTTCCCGGGCCTGCTCGGGCATGTTGGCGGCGCGCGCCCGATCGCCCGAGAGCACCAGGTACTTGAAGGCGCGCTCTCCATCGCCGGCCAGTTGCTCCAGCGCCTCGCCCACCTGGGCATGCAGCGATTGCCGCGAGGCTTCCGCGGTCCCCTCGTAGCAGGAGCTGCGCAGCGCCTCGCTCGCGAACTGGAGGTGGCCACTCTGCGTCTCGACCAGCAGCTTCAGCCGGATGAGGTCGGCCACGGCGCGGCCGAAGCCGTCCTCGAGCAGGCGGCGCATCACCTCCGGCGGCACCGTGGGGCCGATGACCGCCGCCACGCGCAGCTTCTCGGCCAGGGCGGCCGGCAGCGCCATGAGGCGCGCGGCGACGGCCGACTCGATCCAGGCCGGGAGGGTCACGGCGGCGGAGTCCTCGGCCGCGGACCAGGCCCCATGCTCCTGCCGGAGCGTGCCGCCGTCCTCCAGCGCGCGCAGCGTCTCCTGGATATAGCCCGGGTTGCCCGCCGCCCGATCCAGGACGCGCTTTACCAGGGTCCGCACGGATGGCGGCTGCGACGCCACCTTGGCTCCCAGCCAGCGGGAGGCGACCTCCATGGCGTCGATCAACGATAGCGGCGCGAGCTCCAGCCGCGCGAGCGACACCAGCGCACTGGCCGGTTGCCCGAGCCGCAGGCTGCCGGCCAGCGCGCTGGCGGCGATCAGCACGGGGAAGGAGCCGCGCGTGGCCGAGAGGCGCTGTCCCAGGGTCTCGACCCACGCGACGGAGCCCTTGTCCGCCCAGTGGACGTCGTCGATGGCCAACACGAGCGGCCGCTCGGCCGCGACCAGCCTGATGAGATCGTCCAGGGCGGCAAACGTGGCGAAGGCCAGCGCCGCTGGCTGCATGCCGCCGAGCGCCCGCGACCCGGACTCGACCCCCACCAGGCGCCCCAGGAGGGCGAGGTGTCGCTCGGGTTCGGGAAGCCTGGCGGCAAAGCGCTCCAGGGTCCGGGCGACGTCGCCCGCCGGCGTCGCGGGGGCCACGCCGACCAGGGCCAGGAGCAGCGACCCGAGCACGCCGTAGGCGGCGCGTTGCCCGACCGGGAAACAGCTCGCGATCACCCCCCGCCCGCCCGCCTCCCCGGCGTGCCGGACCAGGTGGTCGAGCACGGCCGTGCGCCCCAGGCCCGGATCGCCCGACAGCAGCGCGATCCCCGGCCGGCCGGCCGCGGCGGCGGCGTACGCGGCCTCCAGCGCGGCTCGTTCGGCAGAACGCCCGATCAAGGCCCCCGCAAGCGACACGGCCATGCGGGGGATCTTACAGCAGCCAGGCCTTGCGCTGCGCGGGAGGCGCCTCTTCGGTCGTCGCGGCGGGCACGGTGGCCTCCAGGGTCGTGGGGATGGTGAACCGGAACGTGGTGCCCTTGCCGACCTCGGACTCGGCCACCAGTTGCCCGCCGTGGTTCTCGATGGCCGCCTTGGCGATGGACAGGCCGAGGCCCGAGCCGCCCGAACCCTGCACGCGGGCGCGATCGCGCCCCACGCGGAAGAAACGGTCGAAGATGTGCGGCAGGTCCTCGGGCGGGATGCCGATGCCGTTGTCGGTCACGCCGAACTCCCAGACGTCGCCCAGGTTCTGCACGGCCAGCAGCACCTGGCCCTGGTTCTGCGTGTACTTCACCGCGTTGCCCAGGAGGTTCACCAGGATCTGGCGCAGGCGGACGCGGTCGGCCACCAGTTCGATCTCGCCGGGAATCGAGATGTTGATCTCGATTTCCTTCTGCTTGGCCTGCGGCTGCACGGTGGCCACGGCCTCCTCGATGACGCGGGCCGCATCCAGGCTCGTCAGGTTGAGCTCGGCGTTCTTGGAGTTGAGCTTCGAGACGTCCAGGAGGTCGTTGACGAGCTGATGCATGCGGTTGGCTTCGGCATAGACGTCGCGAATGTGCCCCTTGGCCGCCTCGACGGCCTTTTCGAGCTCCTCGAAGTCCTCGGGGAACTGGTTCTGGCGGGCGATGTCGGCCATGTTGTGGACGTCTTCCATCATGTCGGTCACGTTCTCGACCAGGACCTTCATGCTGGTGACCGGCGTCCGCAGTTCATGCGAGGCATTCGAGATGAACTCCGATTTCATCCGGTCGGCCTCTATCTCGGTGGTGACGTCGTGGAAGATGACCAGGTGGCCTATTTGCCGGCGCTCCTGGTTGAAGAGCGGCGACGAGTAGCGCTTGAGGAACTGGCGCGGGCCGGCAAGTTCGACGATGTCCACCCGCGGCCGCTCGGGATTGGCTCGCATCTGGCGCTCGATGTCCTTGATGTGGTCGGCGTCGGCCCAGCGCGAGAGGAAGAGGTTGCGCGGCTCGAGGAATGCGGTCTTGTGCACCCCGGGCTGCGCTATCTGCCGGAGCGCCGGATTGGTCAGCACCGGATTGAAGTCGAGGTCGTAGATGACCAGGCCCTCAGTCATCGAGAAGATGACGGCCTCGAGCTCGGCTTTCTCGAGGATCAGTTGCTCGACGCCCAGTTCGTGGAAGCCGCGCAACTGCTCGGTGACCTTGCGGATGCCCTCGGCGAGCGTGCGGACCTGCGGGTGGAGCAGCACCTCCTGCGGCGGTTCGGCGACGGTGAAGTCCCCGGTCGCGACCTTCTGGATCTGCTGGTGCAGCGGCTCGAACAGGCTCCAGTGCAGCGCGGTCAGGCGAATCGCTACCAGGCCGTAGCCGGCCGTGCCCAGCGCCCAGGCCACCAGGGCCGCGGGCAGGTGTCCCACCTGGAGCATGCCCAGGAGCCACCCGGCACCTATGGCCAGCAGGGTGAGGCCCGCGAAGAGCGACGTGAACCAGATGGACAGCGACGTGGACGCTCGGGTCGGCAGCACCAGACGAGCGGTGGGAGTGCGCCGCGGCGGCTCGAGTACGTTGCGTGCGCCGATCACCGGCCCGCTGGGCCGGAAACCGTAATCCTCCAGGCCGTCCGGGGCCACCGCCCGAGTTTACGTGGCTCCGGCCCGGGTGCGGCGCTCGAACCGGTACCCGACGCCGCGTACCGTCTGGATGCGCATCGGGTTGTTGGGGTCCTTCTCGATCTTTTCCCGCAGCCAGTGGACGTGGACGTCGACCGTGCGGCCTTCTCCCGTGAAGTCGTAGCCCCAGACCTGCTCGATGAGGAACTCGCGGCTCAGGACCTTGTTGGCGTTTAGCGCCATGAGCTTGAGGAGCTCGTACTCCTTGAGCGTGAGATTGAGGACCTTGCCGCCCAGCGTGACTTCATGCCGCGTGAGGTCGATGACCAGGTCGCCGATCTCGATCTTGTCGGGCTGCGCGGCCTTGGCCTCCTGGTAGCGCGAAACCAGGCGCAGCAGGGCTTTGATGCGCGCGAGCAGCTCGCGCAGGGAGAAGGGCTTGGTGACGTACTCGTCGGCGCCGATTTCCAGGCCCACGACCTTGTCGATCTCCTCGCCCTTGGCCGTGAGCATGATGATGGGCACGGGCATTTCCTGGCGGATCTGGCGGCAGACCTCGTAGCCATCGAGGCTCGGAAGCATGACGTCGAGGATGACCAGCTGCGGCTTCTCGCGCCGCGCCACCTCGACGGCCTGCTGGCCGTCATGCGCCGTGGCCACGGTATAGCCTTCCTTTTCCAGCGAGTACTGGATGGACTTCACGATCGAGGGCTCGTCGTCGACTACCAGGATCTTGGCGGACATCAGGGCTCCTTAATGAACGGGGCTAAACCGTGCAGCGACCAACCGCAGCTACTATACCACCCGATGATTTGCCTTTAACACACCACAACAAAGCCAAGCACGAACTCTAAACCAGGCGCCGATTGGCCCAGCCACTTAATCCTATCGTCACAAAACTTCGTGGATCCTTGTGTTAAGCGGTTCTTGCGCCGGGTAAGACTCCTCTACCCTTCCCTTCCGCACCAGAGGACAGTCTTGGTCCGCCTAGCCACCTTCTTCGTCGCCGCCATGGCCACATGCCTGCCGCTTGCGGCCGTGCCCCCGCGCGCGCTCGCCGCCGAGGCGGCCACGTCGCCGGCCACGTCGCCCAGGACCAAGACCTGGACGGTCATCGAGACCAAGCACTTCCTGGTCCACTACCACGATGGTGGCGAACGCACGGCGCGGCGCGTCGCCGAGGCGGCCGAGGAAGTCCTGCCGGGCATCGCTCGCGACTTCGGGGTCGAGGTGACCGACAGGATCCCGGTGATCCTGGATCGCGGCGTGTTCTTCAACGGCCAGGCCGAGCCGATCAAGGATCGCATCTACCTCGATCCCGTCCTGGCCTCGAGCAGCGTGATCGGCACGAAGCGCTTCATCGCCCACGAACTGGCGCACGTCATCACCTTCCTGGCCCTGGCCAAGGACGGCACGCTGTCGAAGCTCTCCAACCTCTCGGGCCTGCCCACCTGGTTCCTCGAGGGCATCGCCCAGTACGAGGGCGAGTACTGGACCTCGTCGAACGACCGCATGCTGCGCCTCCACACCCTGGGCGACAGCCTGCTGACCAAGTCCGAGCGCGAGAATTTCAGCCTGCTGGGCAGCGAGTACGGCGCCGCCGGCTACAACGAAGGCTACTCGCTCACCCGCTACATTTTCGACACCTTCGGGCGGGACAAGATCGCCAAGGTCTTCAAGCTCCTGCGCGACGGCCAGGAGGCGAGTCTGGCCCGGGCACTCCTGCGCGTGACCGGCCAGAGCCTGGAGGCCATCCAGGCGGCCTGGGCCGACGAACTGCGCGAGCGCTACCACCACCAGACGCTCAACCTGAAGGGCGAGGTGCCCGGCAGCCGCGCGGTCGTGCCCTCCGAACGCGGGGAGGCCAACACCGCTCCCCGGCTCTCCCCGGACGGCAAGCGGCTGGCTTACCTGTCCAGCCGCCACCAGGATTCCTACCTCTACCTGCGCGGGCACGTGATGGGCTTCCTGTCCCTGACCGTGGCCGATCCGGACGGCAGGAACGCCGTGCCCATACCGGTCGGCAAGAGCCGCACCGCGAATTTCGCCTGGAGCCCGGACGGCAAGCAACTGGTCCTGGCGGTGTCGGCGCCCGACGAGGCCGGCGAACCCGCGTTCAACCTGTTCGTCTGCGACGCGGACGGCAAGAACTCCAGGCAATTGACGAAACTGCCGCTCGCCACCGACCCCGCATGGCGGCCCGGCGGCTCGGAAATCGCCTTCGTGGCTGCCGCCGATGGCAAGGCCCGCCTGTCGGCGGTCGACGCCAGGACCGGCAACGTCCGGGACTACCCCGTCGATCTGGGCGACCGCCAGCTCGCCCACCTGGCCTGGTCGCCGGACGGCAAGCGCCTGGTGGCCTCGTCCTACCTGCCCGGCGAGGGCGGGAAACTGGTCCTGATCGATCCCGCGGCCGGAACCATGGACGCCCTGACCGACGGCAGCGACCGCAACGCCGACGTGGAACCCGCCTGGTCGCCCGACGGCCGGAGCATCGTGTTTTCGTCCAACCGCGACGGCATGGAGAACCTCTATCGGCTGTCGCTGGCGGATCACAAGCTCGCGCGCCTGACAGAGATCTACACGGGGGCGTCGCGGCCGGCGATCTCGCCCGACGGCAAGACGCTCTACTGGTCCAACTACCGCTCCACGGGATCGGAGATCCGGCAGACCGCCCTGCCGGCCGGGCGGGCCGCGGCGCACTCGAGGCCGCAAGGCGCCCTGCCCAGGACCCTGCCCCGGATCCAGGTGGCCGCCGCAAGCGGCAGCCTCGCGGCGCCCTGGGCGGAGCATCCCTACGAGCCCCGCATGACCAACGACATCATCCTGCCGCAGGTCACCAGCGACGAACGTGGGCAACAACTCGGCGTGATGGCGCTCTACAGCGACATCCTCGACAAGCAGAGCCTGGGCCTCGACGTGCGCTTCGGTCTCATGAGCCAACGCTTCTCGTACTCCGCCAGCTACGTCAACCGGATGCTGGACAATCCCTGGGGCGTCACGCTGTTCGACGCGCCCACGGTGGGAATCCCCGACAAGGTGGACGCGGCGGACCTGTCCGGGAGCCTCTACTGGGAACGGCAGCGCGGGCTGGCCGCCAGGACGCAGCTTGGCCAGTTCACGCTCGGCACCACATTTTCGTACCTGTCGGCGCTCACCCAGCCCAAGCCCGGTGTCGGGCGCGTCCGGGAAGGCCGCCTCAACACGCTCTCGCTCGGCTGGGCGGAACGGCGGGCCGCGCCCACCTTCGACGCCGACATCAACCCGTCGGACGGCTACGCCGTCGGCGCGGAGTACTCCATCGCGGATCGCCTGGTGGGCAGCGAGTTCAGCTTCAGCACGCTGCGCCTGGGCTACGAGCGCTTCATCCCGGTCTTCCCCGACTGGCGCCACAACCTCACGCTGGGCTTCTCGGTGGGCCTGGCCAACGGCGACGCGCCGCCCTTCTTTCTGGGCGGATCGGTCGGCGGCGGACCGCTCACCCCGCTCCGCGGGTACTTCGCGGGTGAGGATCTCGGGGATCGCATGGCCTACTTCGGCGCCGAGTACGCCTTCCCCATCCAGCCGCACATCGACTGGCAACTCGGGCCCATCTACGTCGACAAGCTGTACGGGGCGCTCTTCGCGGAGACGGCCGACACCTGGCGGCGGGGCGAGAGCGCGTCCTTCCTGTCCAGCGCGGGCGGGGAGGTCAGGCTCCGGGTAGCGCTGGCGGGCCGCCAGGTCGTCGTCCTGCGGCTAGGCATGGCGCACCCCTTCAACTCGCGGTACGGGATGGACTGGCTGCCCTACCTGGCATTCTGAGGCGCGGGTCGAACGGCCTCTCGGACGCAGGCACGGAGGCCTGCGCCACCGATGCAACGGGTGGGGCCGGCCTCCGTGCCGGCCGCGATGCCGGAGCGAAGTCATCAGAGCCGCGCTATGAGGCGCGGGTCGAACGGCCTCTCGGACGCAGGCACGGAGGCCTGCGCCACCCATGCAGCGAGTGGGGCCGGCCTCTCGGGCGCAGGCACGGAGGCCTGCGCCACCCATGCAGCGAGTGGGGCCGGCCTCCGTGCCGGCCGCGACGCCGGACCCAAGTCCAGTGAGCGTTGCTCTAGGGCGCCGGGGTTACCTGGCCAGGCGCTCCCGCTGCTCTTCCAGCCGCCGCAGGCTCTCGGCCTTGCGCGAGGCGATGAGCTGATCGTAAAGCTCCGATAGTTCGGCCTGGCCTTCGCGATCGTGGTGATTGGCCCGCGCCTGCCGGGACCGGTCTTCGTCCGCATGCTCCTTGGTGCGGCGGGCGGCCAGGCGCAGCTTCTCTTCCTGCTCGTGCTGCTTCTTCTGGGCCTCGCGAATCTGCGCCTCCCGGCCCGCATGGTCTTCGGCGGCGCCGCGCTTGTCCCCCCTGGCCAGCTTGAGGTCTGCAAGCATCAGCTTGAGGGCCTCCAGTTCGCCCACCGACAACTCGGTGGCACCCACCTTGGAATGCAGCAGCTTGCCCAGGCGCTCCAGGCCCGCGGCGCGGTCGGTGAGCTCCTGCTTGACGGCTGCCAGCGCCTTCTTGGCCGCCAGCAACTCCGACTCCGGCATCCCCTTGCCCTTGGCCGCGAGCAGCGTTTCCAGAGCATCCAGGTGTTCCAGCGCCGTTTTCAGCTCGGCCCGGGACATGGCGATCAAGCTCCCCAGCTTGCCCAGTTCCGGCCTGGCAAGCGGGCGGGTGCCGACGACGCCGAGCAACTCGCCCGCCGCCTTGAGCGCATCGCCGGTGCGCCGCTGCGCATCGTCCACGGTCGCCAGCGTGGTGCGGATGACCTTCCGGGTGTCGGGGCCCGCGGCCTGGGGCCCGCCCGGGAGGATCATCCCATCCAGCGGCTGCAGGGCCGTGGTGACCGCGGCCCGCCGGATGCCCGCCGCCTGGCCTGGCACCGGCGCGATCGCCCCCGAGGCCGCGGCG
>Ga0194120_10003067_pt1 | contig 27807 bp, 26 predicted proteins | sample TA2MahCa65mmetaG_FD_148642 | JGI IMG/M metagenome (GOLD analysis project Ga0194120, IMG submission 148642) | Freshwater microbial communities from Lake Tanganyika, Tanzania - TA2015019 Mahale Deep Cast 65m | ecosystem: Environmental > Aquatic > Freshwater > Lake | place: Tanzania: Lake... | reverse complement strand
GAGAAATCGCGGTCGGCGCTTACGCACAATGCTCGCGCAGCGGCGTCGCGCGGAAGCGGCGACGACCTCTTCGGCCGCGCCATCGAGCGTCTGCAACTCGCCTTCCTCTTCGGTGACGCGGGGCAGTCCAAGCCAGGCCGACCAATGACGCCAGTCAGCGGCGACGGCGCCGCAGTCTTGAGTTTCGCCGAGAAGAATATCGAGGTCGGGGTCGCTGTGCGCGAGCGACAGGACATAGCGCGGCGATCCATCTTCTCCTGACTGCACGTCGAGGGCGACGCCGCAGTAGGCGCTAACAGGCACCGAGATGACCATGGCGACGCCACTCAAACGACGCGCGATTAACACGTCGTTTCGGGTCATTCGGACGCGGCGGGCGCCGCCGTCGGCGCGGCGATCGCGTTGAACGTAAACCTTTTCCTCGATCCTGCGCGCGGCGTCGGCTTCAATCATCGATGGCTCCTTAGGGTTTGAATTCTTTTTCGGGGCCCAACTTGCCGCAGCCTTCTCGCGAAGACGCTAAAAAGGCTGGTGAACGCCGCGTAAATCATTGCTTTCTCGCGTGATTTAGGCGATGAGGGTGAAGTCCATGGAAATGAATTCGTTCAAATTGCTCCTATTCTGCGCAACGCGCCCGCTTGCGGGCGGCCAACGCCTCGCCTACTCCTCGCAATGATGGCCAAACAGGCGGAACTCGCCGCTTTTCTTCCTGAACTCGAGAGCGTCACGCGCAAGGCCGGCGACATCGCCATGGCCTATTTCCGCACGGGGCAGCGAACGACTGCCGCGGTTTCCTACAAGGGCGGCGGTTCGCCGGTCACCGAGGCGGACTTCGCTGTTGATCGTTTCCTGTTCCAGGAGATGGCGCGGATCGCGCCAGAAGCCGCGTGGCTCTCCGAAGAGAGCGTCGACACCGACGATCGACTTGAGAGCGACGCCTTGATCGTCGTCGATCCAATCGATGGAACTCTGGCGTTCTCGCGTGGCGACGCGCGCTGGTCGGTGTCCATCGCTCTGGTTGTTGGCGGCCGGCCCGTGGCCGGGGTCATCCACGCGCCGGCGCTTGGGGAGACCTATGTCAGCGGCCGTGGGCTGGGGGCCTTTCTCAATGGATCTCCTCTCATTGCGCCTCAGCGCGCGGAAATCGCCGGCGCGGCGCTCGTCGCGCCTCGCGCGATGCAGGACCGGCTGGCCCGGTCGCCGCAAGGATTTGTGATGGCGCCGCGTACGCCTTCGCTCGCGCTGCGACTTGCCGACATCGCCTCCGGCCGGCATGATATCGTCGTCGCGGGGCCTAATGCGCGCGACTGGGACATCGCCGCCGCGGACGTTCTCCTCGAAGAAGCGGGGGCCATGTTGAGCGAGCCGGAAGGCGTTGCGCTCACTTATAATCGCGCGTCACTCGCCCGCGACATGCTCATTGCGGCTCCAAATTCGCTCTTCGATGAAAGCCTCGCTTTGGCGCGAGAGGTCCTGGAAGGAAAATTATGAACAAGACGACGCAGGCGCCCTCGGTAAAGCAAGAGAAGCAGCTGCTGCATCTCGTGTTCGGAGGAGAACTCGAGACGCTCGACGGCGTCACGTTTCGCGACCCGAGCAAGCTCGATATCGTCGGCATCTATCCAGATAACGACAGTGCGCTCGCCGCCTGGAAAGCGAAAGCGCAGTCCACAGTGGACAATGCGCATATGCGCTACTTCGTCGTGCATCTCTACCGGCTGCTCGATCCGGACGTGGAGGAGCTATAATCCGCGTTCCAAAATTTGCCGGTTTTGCCAACGATATAATGTTCATTCCGGTTGGCCCGATGCGCGGAGAGGACGCATTCAGATGGGTCGTGCGGACCGGAGCACAGATAGCAGGAAACATGTCGCTTCTGAAATTGTATCGGCTGGCGACGATCGCGGCGACGCCCTTCGCCAGCACACTGCTCAATTGGCGCGCGAAGCTTGGCAAGGAAGATCCTGAGCGGCTTGCCGAACGCATGGGCGAGTCAAATCGCTCCCGCCCGCGCGGACGACTCGTCTGGCTGCATGGCGCGAGTCTCGGCGAAAGCCTCTCGCTGCTGCCGCTCATCGACCGTTTCATTCAGCGCGGACTCGACGTGCTCGTCACAAGCGGCACCGTCTCTTCCGCGCGCGTCCTTAGCGCGCGTTTGCCCGCCGGCGCCTTTCATCAATATGCGCCGCTTGACGCGCCCAAATTCATCGATCGATTCCTAGATCATTGGCGTCCCGACATCGCGGTCTTCGCCGAGTCGGAGCTTTGGCCCAATATCGTGACTGCGGTGCGCGCGCGCGGCGCGCCGCTCGTTCTCGCCAACGCCCGCATCTCGCGCAAATCGGCCGAACGCTGGCGCGCCATTCCGGGCGCGGCAAAATCCATCTTCGGCGCCGTCGATCTTTGTCTTGCCCAGGATTCTGACAATGCGGCTCGCTTTTTAGCGCTCGGCGCGCGTTGCGTGCGCATCGCCGGCAATCTGAAATTCGACGTGCCCCCGCCGCCTGCCGATTCCGCAAAACTTGCGGCGTTTAACGGCGCCATCGGCGCGCGCCCGGCTTGGGCGGCGGTCTCTACGCATCCCGGCGAAGAGGACATTGTGCTCGACGCTCATCTTGAGATGGCCGCGCAAACGCCGACGTTGCTGACGATCATCGCGCCGCGTCACCAGGAGCGCGGCGTGGAGATTGTCAAAGCCGCACGCGCTCGCGGATTGAGCGCGGCGTTACGTTCGCAGGAGAGCGAGCCGCGCCGCGACGTCAGCGTCTATGTTGTCGACAGCGTCGGCGAACTCGGTCTCATTTTCCGAAGCGTCGGAGTTGTCCTGATGGGCAAGTCGCTGCTTCCCGGCGGCGGACAAAATCCGATCGAGCCGGCGAAGCTCGGCTGCGCGATTCTTCATGGTCCCAATGTCGAAAATTTCACGGAAGTTTATGGCGAGCTTGCAAACGCAAAAGCTGCTGCGCGCGTAACAGACGCGGCTTCGCTGGCGCGGGCGGCGCATTATCTGCTCGCGGAACCGGCGCGCATGCGCAAGATGGGACGCGCCGCAGCGGAAACGGTCGAGAAACTCGGCGGCGCTTCGCGCGGCATCATGACCGCCGTCGAGCCGTACCTCGCGCAAATGGCGGTCGTGCAGCAATGACCGTCGCGCGCCTTCTCGCTCTTTGAAATGCGCGCGCCCGCGTTCTGGCGCGACGACGGCGCGACGGCGCGACTCCTGTCGCCGCTCGGCGCCGTTTATGGAGCCCTCGCCGGCAAGCGACTGATGCGCGAGGCGCCGCGCGCCAATTTGCCGACGGTCATGGTCGGCGGACTGACGGCGGGCGGAGACGGCAAGACGCCTCTCGCCATCGCCCTCGCAGAGCGTCTCCAAGCGGTAGGCGAGCGGCCGGCGCTGCTTACGCGCGGCTATCGTCGGCAGCGTGGAGGATCATCCCCTCTCGCTGTCGATCTCGATCGTCACAACGCAGACGACGTTGGCGACGAAGCGCTACTGCTTGCGCGCGTAGCGCCAACGATCGTCGGCGCCGACCGCATTGCGAGCGCAGGACTGGCGCAACGTCTCGGGGCGACCGTACTCATTCTCGACGATGGCTTTCATAGCCATCGCATCGCGGCCGATCTAACGATCATCGCCGTCGATTCAAATTATGGCGCCGGCAACGGTCGCTGCATGCCCGCAGGACCCTTGCGCGCGCCGCTCGACGCGCAGCTTGCGGCGGCGGATCTGCTGGTCCTCGTCGGCGACGGCGCGCGCGGTCAGGACGTCGCCGCACGCGCGAAGAAACCAATTGTCACCGCGAATGTGGCGCCCGATGCGCGCGCCGCCGAGGCGATGAAAGGGGCGCGCCTCGTCGCCTTCGCCGGCATCGCCCGGCCCGAGAAATTTTTCAATCTGCTGGAGGAGTGCGGCGCCGAGGTCACGGCGAGGGTCTCATTCGGCGATCACCACCGGTTTGCGCCAAGCGATTATGAGACGCTGTCGAGGTTGCGACACGAGCATAACGCTCGGCTCGTCACGACTGAAAAAGATGCGGCCAGAATGGGCGATCAGATTGCGACGCTCGGCGTCGATACCTTGCCTGTCGCCCTCGTTTTCGATGACGCCGCCGTCCTGGATAAGGCGCTTTGCGAGTTGCTTGAAGCCGGCGACGAAGCGCGCGCTTAGTCGGGCTTCTTCACGCCAAGCCGCATCAGCTTGGCGTGCGGCCCGCTATAAGGTTCCTGCAGATCGACGTTCCAGTAGCGCAAATCTTCGAGCGGAATTGGCTCGCCGGTCACGGCGCATCTCACATAGGCGCCCGGCTTGCGCACGCGATATTCGCCATCGAGATATTCGACGACGGCCTCGTCTGCAGGTTGAGGCTGACGTTCATAGCGGTTCATGCGCGTTCTCAAGCCGTAGCGCCGGGGAAATGGACGCCCGATGAGGCGCCTGAGCGTCGTCACGAGCGACCTCATCGGCGGTCTCGAACGCCCCTTTCGGCGAATTTCAACTCCTAAAACCATATCATCCGCAAATGCGCAAAGAAAAGCCCGCCAGGCTTGGGCGCGGCAGGCCTCGTCTCGTTCGCCGGGTTTACCAGTAGACCTTGGCGCGAACCTCAAACAGATTGGGATGCGCGCCGGTATAGTTGGCGCCGAGCAAAATGGGGAATTGACCGCCGTTATAGAGGTTCAACGGCGCGACGATGTTCATCACACGCGTCCAATTAAACTGGAACGCGAAGCCCACGTCCGGATACCAGTTTACGCCGAGCGTAAGATTTTGCTGACGGCCACCGTTAATACCGGCGTTGGCGATATATGTCCGCGCGAATGGGTTCGGCGTGACGAGGGTTGTCAAAGCGAGCAGGTTATAAAGAGTGTTCCCATTGTAGGGCCCGTTGTTGAGGTCCACGGAGCTGAACCGGGCAGCCAAACCCCAGGCGCCATATCCGCCAGCGCTGAGCGGATTTTTGATCTTGAGCTGACCGAAGGTCGCGCCGTTCTTATCGTGGATGTCATAGGACTGTGCGCCTTCTTCGCCGGTTATCCAATAGGTGCCCTGCACGTAGTAACCGTCGAAATAGGCCGACCGTCCGCCCGGATTGAATGGAACTTGAGAGCCGTTAACCGGGATAATGCCAGTTGCCGCCGCGGCTGATGTCAAATAGGTCGCTCGGTTGATCGCATTTTGGTCGCGGTTATAAAGAGCGCCGAAATATTCGGCCTGAATGCCGAACGGCCCGTGTGAGGCCGCCAATTCCACGCCGAAGGATTCCACGTTCTTAGTGCATTTGCCCGAGAAGGCGGAGCTGTTGAAGATGTTTTGTGGGATTGGGCCAACGATCGCGCCACAGGAAAGGTCCGGCGTGCCGATAAGCCCCTGGCCGAGGATATTGGCTTCCGATCTGACGCGATTGCCCAGCGCAAGAACGCGATCGTCATTCGCCGCCGTGGAGTCGTTTGGCTGGTGATAGCGGCCAGAAGCGCCCACGTGTATGAGATCATGCTCATTGTGGATCGGCGCATAGGTCAAGCGGCCTGTCAGGTCGAAATACTGCCCGCCGCCAGTAGCTTGGAACCAAGTGGTATTGGCGGGGAAAGGACCGCCGCCGCCCGCGTTGGGAATATAAAGTCGCGGAATTCCCCAGGTAGCCGGATAGCCGCGAGCCGGATTCTGGCTCGCGTTGCCGAAGCTGGTGCTGAAAATGCCGCCTTTGAAAGTCCAGTCGTCGCCGTAAGCGCCGGCTGCAAGGCCGATGTGGCGATCAGGCTGGAAGGTGTCGACGGCAAGCGAGCGCTCGATGAAGTCGCGATATTTTGAGGAATTGATCGCTTCGAGGCTGAAGGGCTCGAACATGCTGCCGACCATGATGTAGGCCGGATCCTTGACGAAGGGCAGCGCGAACAGCGGGCTTTGAATGCCGAAATAGGCGTCGCGAATTCCGCTCAGCACCTGATTGTTGCCGGTTATCTGCCCGGTTCCTGCAAAATCATATTGCAGCTTGTAAAAGTAGATGCTCGCAGCCCTGCCCTCGACCTCCAGGCGAAGCTGTCGGCCGCCGACCTGGTTGTCGAAGCCGTTGAGCGGCAGCGCAATGCCGCCGCCATCGATCAAGATTCGGCCGCCGACTTTGAAGCTGTATGCCTTGTCTTCCGTCTCGACGAAGAGGCCGTTCTTGAAGCTGATAAACACAGGCGGACGCGGAGGCGGATCTGGCGGCCCCTTCACGGCCGCGGCCTCTGCGACATTTTTCGCGCTTCTCGCCTGCGCTTTCGCCTGGCGCGCCTCCTGACGAAGCTTAGCCACCTCAGCCTCTAGCGGACGAAGTTTGGCGATCTGCGCTTCCAGCAAGCGCAGGCGCTCCTCAATTGCGGCGCTATCGGCTGCTCGCGCGCTGCTCATGGAGAGCAACACACCGAGCGTCGCCGGGGCGAGGGCTTGCATCGCCCGCCGAATTGCCAAGTCCAGCCTCGCGCTTACGTTTGCGTTCGGCAGACAAGGTGCGACTAAAACCTTAACAGGTAATAACCTTTGTCCAACTCCAAGTTTCATAGCTCAAATCCCCCGGTTAACTTTCGGGCGACAGTGAAGCCGACGCTGGATGACAGAGCCGTGACAATTGGGGGGTGCGGCTCAGTGTGACATCACGAGAGGCTAAGCCTGTGGCGCCATCGCCACAGTTCAAACGGTCTTCGAAATTGTTTTTTCGGCGTTTCCGGCCACCGTCGTCTGCGCTTAAACCTATAAAGTTGCAGACGAGTTCGGCCCCGGCGACCCGGTGGCCTCACTCATAAGCCCGCCGTGCGCAGCCGAACGACGCTGACGCCGCCGCCGCGTCGCTCAACGCAGATCTTGGTTGCGATGCGCTGTTGCAGCGAATCGACATGGCTGATCACGCCGACGCGCCTCCCCTGCCCCTGGAGAGTCTCCAAAGCGTCTATGGCGACGTCCAGCGTCGCAGAGTCCAGAGCGCCGAAACCTTCGTCGATGAACAGGGTGTCGACAAAGGAATTGCGCCCTTCGAGCCCGGCAAGCGCCAGAGCGAGGGCGAGCGACGCCAGGAAGCGCTCTCCGCCCGAAAGCGAGCGGGTGGAACGGCGCTCGTCCCCCAGATCGCGATCGACGATCTGAAGGCCGAGCGAGCCGACGTCGCCCGATCGCTCCAGGGCGTAGCGCGGCGCCAGCAACGCCAGACGCAAGTTCGCGAGCGCGACCAGATGCTCCAGCGTCGCCGCCTGGGCGAAACGGCGGAATTTGTCGCCGCTCGCCGAGCCGATCGCTTCATTGATCTCGCTCCAGAGTCTGGCGTTGGCGCGAACGTCATTGAGCTCCTCCGCAAGGGCCGTCGCGCGTCCCCGCGCTTCGTCGTCTTTCGCGCGCCGCTCGCCCAGCGCGCCGAGCCGCGCCGACAATTCATCGAGGCGCGTTGCGATGTCCTTTTCCTGCGCGGCAAGTTCTTCGCGCGACGTCTGATCAGGCGCGACAGCGCGCGCGTCGTCGAGGTCCGCCTGCCGCGCCGAGACGGCGGCTTCGGCCGCGGCGCATTCGGCCTCTGCGGCTTGAACCGCGCGACGCATTTCCGCCTGCTCTTCGCGCGACATCGCAAGGAGAGGCGCTGCTGTCGCCGCGTCGAATCCCGCGGCTCTGAGCGCCGCTACATAGGCCGCGCCCGCTTGCCCGGCGTGAATCGCCGCGACCTGTTCAGCGCTTGCATGAGCGGTAAGATGCGCCTCGCATGCGGCCCGCGCCTGCTGAGCCTCAGCGAGGCGTTCGCGCGCGGCGTCGCGCGTCTCAATCGCCGCTCTGCGGCGACTCTCCATGCGCGCACGATGCACGGCTGTCGCTTCTCCTTCGAGAAGCCGCGCGCGCTCGTCGCGCGCCGCAGCGAGATTCTTCGCGCGCGCCTGATGCTCGGATTTTGTTTCAGTCTCGCGCGCCGAGGCGCCATCCGCTTCTGCGGCAAGGCGCTCAGCCTTCAGGCCGATCCCGGCGAGCGTCGCGGAAAGTTCATCCGATCGCGCTTGCGCCTCTCGATAGCAGGCGCCCGCGGCTTCGAGCAGCCGGCGCACGGACGCCGCGTCACGGTCGAGATCCGCAGCCGAGACGTCGCAAAGCTGCAGATAAGGCGCAAGCGACCGATCAAGCGACTCGAGACGCTCGACGAGTCCCGCGCCTTCGGCTTGCGACCTCACGCGCGCATCGCGCAAAGCTTCCAGCGATTTTGTAAGTCCCGCACGTTCGATTTGGCGCGCATCAAGCGCCAGACGAATCACGTCGCGCTCTCCGCGCAGCCGATCCCGCTCTTCACGCAGCCGACGCGCAGCGAGGAGCTTTTGAGTAAAGGCTTCGCGCATGTTCGCGACAGCTCCCGCCAGTTCTGCGAGCTGCGGCGAAGCAGATGCGACTGAAGTCGGCGGCGCATTTTCAGGCGCCAAATCGCGTGCGCAATCAGTGCGCAGCAATGACGCATATTCCGTCTCGGCGCGCGCGCGGGCGACTTGCGCTTCCGCCGCCCGACGTGACGCGTCTCGGCGAAGCGCTTGCGCTTCCGCCGCACGCGCGCTCGAGGCGACGATCTGTTCGTCCAGCCTGCTGAATAATCGCCGCGACTCGTCTCGCCGCGCGCGCAAGGCGTCGATCAATTCGCTTGCCGCATCACGCTCGTTGGCGAAGGGGTGTTCGCGACCTCCGCAAACCGGGCACGGCGCATCGTCGCTTAGCGCCGCGCGCAATCGTAAGGCGTGTGGATCCGCCGCCGCGTCCGCCAGTTCGCCGAGACGCTCGGCGTCGGCGCTGCGCTCCGCATGTTGCGAACGCTTTGCGCGCAGATCTTCCAGGCTTTGTGAAAGCGCAGCTTCGTCTTGCGCGCAGCGCACACTGTCCTGATGCGCCGACGCCGCTGTGGCCTCCGCGTCGTCATAGGCGCGCGCATATCTGCGCAAACCTTCAAAAAGCTCTGCAGCGCGCGCGAGCTGGTCTGCGCGGGCGAGCGCCGCTGGTTCGTCGAGCGCGACGAGCGCGCGATCACGCTCTTCGATCTGCGCCGTCAGCTTTTCGTTAGCCGCTCGATCCTGTGCATCTCGCGATTCAAAATCCGCAAGAGTCGCCTCGCTCCGTTTGTGGTCGGCGATGGCCGATGCAAATGCGCGGTCGGACGCGCGCCTCGCCTGCGAAAGTTCGGCGCGCTTCGTCAGCCATTCCACGATTTCCGGCCAGCGTTCACTGAGCGGCCGCGCCGGCGCGAGGCGCTCAAGGTCAGCGACCGCCGCCTCTTTCTCGCGGTGGGCGCCGGCGAGTCGTTCAATCCTTTCGGCGCGTTCGGCGCGTTTCGTATCTGCACAGCGGGCGGCATCCTCCGCGACGCTCCGCGCCTTTAATTCCTCCTGCGCCAAATTGGCGAGGCGCGCGTCGAGCGCCGCCGCCTCGGTCCAGATCGGCGCGAAACGCGCAATCTCCGCCTCCGCCGCGGCGCACGCCTCTGCCGCTGACCGCGCCCGCGCTTCTTCAACGCAGAAATCTTCTTGCGCCGCGTCGGCCTTCGTTCGGGCGTCAATGGCTGCGCGCGTCGCCTGTTCTTTGGCTTCCTCGGCACGGCGCATTTCGTCGCGCGGCGCGCGCAGCGGTTCGACGCATGCAAGCGCTGCAAGCGTCTCACGCCTCTGCGCCACAGCCTCGAGCCCGCGTAAGGCTACTTCCCGCCCCGACATCGCCTGCGTAAGCTTTACTTGCGCCTGCGCCAGCGCATCGAGTTTTCTGAGTGTCTCAAGTGTTTCAGCGCGCTTCGCAGCGACCTTCGCGCGTTCCGCTTCGATCGCGAGAAGCTCGGCCTCAATCGAGCTGCGCTCCTCTTCCAACATCACGCCAACCTCGGCGAGGCGGCGTTCGACAAGCGTCGCCGCCTGTTCCGCTTCGCGCCAGCGCTCGTAGGCTCGCCTCGACAGCGCGCCATAGATTTCGGCGCCTGTGATCTTTTCTAAAAGTTCGGCGCGCTCCTTCGCATCGGCGCGCAGAAAGGCGTCGAATTCGCCCTGCGCCAAAAGCGCGGTGCGGCGAAACTGGTCGAAGGTGAGATCGGTCAGTTCGACGACGCGCGCGTTGACAGGCTCTATGCCGCTCTCAATCGCCGCGACGATCTCGCCCGCCTCGTCGATGCGCCACAGCGAACGCCCGCGCTTTTGCAGCGCGCCCGCTGCTTTGCCGCGCGCGCGCTGAAGATCGCACCGCGCCCGATAACGCAGCCCATCCTTGCCGATGAAATCCACCTCGGCGAAGCCGCGTCCGGCGCCGCGGCGAAGTATCGCGCGCGGGTCGCCTGGGCCCAGCGTCTCTCCGGAAGGATCAGGCGCGCCTTCGCTTGCGCCGGGAGAGACGACGCGTGGGAATTTGTCGTAGAGCGCGAGACAAATTGCATCGAGAATGGTCGATTTGCCCGCGCCGGTTTCCCCGGTGATGGCGAAGAGGCCCGCCGAGCGCAGCGGCTCGCTATCGAAGTCGAGCGCGAAGCCTTCCGCGAGACTGGCGAGATTGGCGCCTCTGATCGCCAGGATGCGCAATGTCACGCCTCCTGCAGAAGACGCTCAAAACAGTTGAAATGATCGTCCGTCGGGGCCACGCCATGGGCCTGCTCGTAAGCGTCTCGAAACAAATCGCTGGGCTTGCGTTCCGCAAGTCGCAGCGAAGCTGGCGCCGGAGCCTGCGCTTGTGGGCGCTCGACGCTGGTCGAAACGACGCGCAACGGAAACTTTTCGCAAATGGCGTCGAGCTCGGCTTTCAACCCAACGGCCGGCCCATCGACCTTGATCGCGAGATGCGCGAAGGGCCATGCCTCGATCGGCGCTGAGGCGTTCAGGGCAAGCGCTTCAAGCGCTGAGTCAAGTTGAGTGATGGACAGGGCGCCACGCGACGGCACGCGCAAATGAGGGACGACACGATTGAAGGCGGCATGTTCAATCGCGACAACGCCGGCGTCATCGATCTCCACTATGCTGACGCCATGCGCATAATCGATCTCGGTCTTCGACATCGGAATGAGCGAACCGGAATAGCGGATTGTTTCGCGACCGACCCACTGAGAGCGATGCAGATGGCCAAGCGCGACGTAAGCGACGTCGGTCGGAAAGATGTCTGAAGGAACGGCATGTTCGCCGCCGATGAGGATCCGTCGTTCGGAGCCTTCCGATTCGAGCGCGCCTAAAACGTGAAGATGGCCGGTGACGATGAGCGGCGCCGTTCCGATCTCCCGCCGCGCGCTTTCGACCGCTTCGCGGTAGGTCTCGCGGACGGCGCCTTCGTTCGTGACAGGCAAATCCGCCGCGCGCGGATAGGGCAAGGCGAGCAGATGCGCGCCGATGCGGCCGCTCGCATCGCGGATCGGCGAAAGATGCGCACGCGCGTCGAAGGCGCCATCGCGTCGCGCGAAGGCCCCGATCGACATGACATCCGCCATCTCGAACAATGCGCGCGGCGCTTCGAGCCGCGCCGCCGGATCATGATTGCCGGCGACGAGCGCGATGCGCGCATGCGGACAGGCGGCGCGCAAGTCGCGCAACGTATCGTAGAGCAGCCGCTGGGCGTCGGCGGACGGATTGAGGCTGTCGAAAACGTCGCCCGCCACGACCACAGCGTCGACCGCCCGCTCTCTCGCGATGGCGACGAGTTGCGCCAGCGCGGCGCGGTGCTCCGCTTCGCGCGACCAGCCCTGCAGAGTCGCGCCCAGATGCCAGTCGGCCGTATGAAGAAGGCGAATCACTCCGTAAGTAGGCAACAGGCGGACAGGCCCGAGCAAGCCGCGGCGCCATACTAGGCGCGGCGATCGCGGTAGGGATGCTCATTGCTGAGCGCCCCCCGCGCAGATCCGTACTCGCGGAATTCCCGCATACGGCTCCTACCTCGGGTGTTTGACGGCGAAGCGCGCCCGAGACCATGGATGAAGGATACGGGGCCTTGGGAGCCATTCCTCGGCGATTTTCCGCATCCGCTCCCATATGATTACGCCCCTTTGGCTACGGCGCGAGAGCGAACGTCGCCAACGTTTCATCACTTGGTCGCGGAACGTCTGAAGCGCTCGAAAATTCGTCGGCACTGCATGATAGGCGAGCCAGCCGGAGAGGATTTGCCACAGCCGTTTTCCCTGTTCGGCGATCGGCAAGTGCATCATCCTCCGCAGCTCCCCTTTGATTTCCTTGAGCTTGGCTCTCATGCGGTCGGCGCGCGACTTCCTCACGACGATGAATCGTCCGGCGCGCGTTTTCCCGCAGATGAACGTGAAGCCCAGAAAATCGAAGGTTTCCGGCTTGCCCTGGCCGCGTCTCGCCCGGGTCTGGGCCGCGAAGCGGCCAAACTCGATGAGACGCGTCTTGTCCTCGTGCAGTGACAGCGAAAACTCCCGCAGCCGTTCGCGCATCGCGTCCCAGAACGCCTTGGCGTCGCTCTCGTATTGAAAGCCGACGACGGTGTCGTCCGCATATCGCACGATGATCACGTCGCCTTTCGCCTCCCGCCGTCGCCAGCGGTGCGCCCAGAGATCGAATACGTAATGCAGGTAAACGTTGGCGAGCAGAGGCGATATTACGGCGCCCTGCCCGGTTCCCTTTTCCTCCACGACGACGATCCCTTCGTCCAGGACGCCCGCCTTCAGCCACTTCTGGATCAGGCGGACGATGCGTTTGTCGCCAATTCGATGCTCGACGAAGCGGACCAGCCATTCCTGGCTGACTTCGTTGAAGAACGATCGAATGTCGGCATCCAATATCCAGCTCACCTTCCTGCTCTCGATCCCGACGATCAGCGCGTCCAGCGCAGCATGCTGACTTCGCTTCGGTCGGAACCCATACGAGAACCCGAGGAAATCTTCCTCGTAGATCGCGTTCAGCAGCATGGTCGCCGCTCTCTGGACAATCTTGTCTTCCAGCGCGGCGACCGCGAGCGGTCGTTGCGAGCCGTCCGACTTCGGGATGAACCGGCGTCGTGACGGCAGCGCGCGATACGCTCCGCTCTGCACCCTCCCGTGAAGCTCCTCGATCCTGCGATCGAGGTCCTTCTCGTAGGTTTCCCACGTCATCCCATCCACGCCGGGCGCGGCGTTGCGCGCGAGCGCATAGAACGCCGTCCGCAACATGGGCGGATCGATGTGGTGCAGAAGCGAGGTGAACTTCTCCTTCTTCCTCTCTCTAGCCGCTTTCCGTATGCGTCCCAGCGCCTGTGACACGCTTTCCCGGTCCTGAGCCCGGCGCGTGCTTTGCTGGTTCGCATTTCCCTTGGTCCCCGCCCTTGGCTCCACCGGCTCCGCAACGGGTCGCCCCGCCTTGTTCGTCGGCTTCTCGGCTACTATGGCGGAGTCAGACTTCTCGCCTTCGTGCGTCAACGGCTACGGCTCCTCACCTTCCCGATGCGGACCTGCGGCGTCCTCCCGCAGGTCGAAGACGAGACCTCCCGGTTCCCGCGCAAGGAGCTTCCGCACATGCCAGGGTCTTCGACCACGCCGGACCCTCGAGGCGCTCGCGCTGGCGCGCCCCGAAGTGTAGCCTTCCACGTAATTAACCGCGTCGGCGTCCGGGATAACGTGATTTTCGAGGCTCAATGGCTGGCCTATGCGCTCCCCTGCCGACGCTTCGCCGTCACCCTCGCGAGCGACGCCGCACGGCTCGGGGTCGATGTGGATCGCTACTCCTTCATCGTATCGGACTTGCACCGACTACTCCTTGCCAGTCTCCCGGCGCTCTAATTACCCACCCCCTTTTTTGGGGCGCGTTTTTTGGGGGCCTCACGCCAGGATGGCGAGGATGGTCTGGAAGGGGTTTGCGCCCTTGAGGCTTGCGGTGTCGACGGTTGTGCGCACGTCGGCTTCGGCCTGAGCGGCCCACATGGCGCGGTAGCCGTTGGTCACTTTTCGCTGGATCACGCAAGGCCGCAGCTTCCGCTCCGAGCCATTATTTGTCGCATCGACCTCGCCGGGATAATCGCAAAAGGTCAGAAGCTGGTTTTGCGCCCGCCGGATTTTGGCCTGCAATTCGCGTGCGAGATCGCATCCTGTCGTCGCGGCGAGAAGGGCCGCGAGTTGCTTTTCGAGCACGCGCTTTTTGCTGGCGATCGTCGCGGCTTTGAAACTGGCGATCTCTTTGGCCAGATCGAAGGCCCTGCCGAACCACAGCTTGAAGCGCAGCGGCAGATCGTCCGAGCCATGCTCCAGCGCAAAGGCCGCATCGCGCGCCAGATGCGCCAGACAGGTTTGATGCGCGGCGCCGTGATTTTGCTGCGCGGAATAGCGGTCCGAGAGCCACACCTTCGGAACATGGCCGTTCATTGTCTCTTCCACGACGCGGGCGGCGCGTGAATGATCGGGCTGATGCACCACGGCGTCCTTGCAGTGGAACACCCAATGATAGGAGTTCGTCCCCTCGATCCGCACGCCGGTTTCGTCGCTGGCGACGACCCTGGCGCTGCGAAGAACGCCCTTCGCCTCGTCCGCCGCGAGCTTGAACCCCGCATGGGAGCGGATGAACATGTTCATCAGTGCGCCCTCGCTGATGACGAGGCCGAAAGCGTCGCGGAACAGGAAGCGCAGGCGCTCATAGGAAAGCGCCTGAAAGCCCTTCAAATAAATCGCCAGCGCATGGATGCGCGGTCCAAACGGCGTAGTCGTGGCGACCGCGGGCGGCGGAGCTTTTATTCCCGCGCCGCACTGCGCGCAGCGGCAAGTGAAACGCCGATGGCGCACGACGTAGGGCTTGACCGGCGGGATCTCGAGCTCATCGTATTCGCCGATTAATTCCATCTCGGCGTCCGCCGACACAGCCCCGCCGCAGAACTCGCAATGCGTCGGTCGGTGATCGCGGAATTCGTCGGGATCGTCGGCGAGGCGGCGATTGTGCGGCTCATGCCCGGACTTCGCCCCGCCAGGACGGGAGTGCTCGCGTTTTTCTTTCTTGTCGGTGGATGGAGGCTTCGACGAATTGCGCGACGTCTTGTCCGGTCGCTGAAGCTGGAGCACCAGCTCAATCAACTCCTCCTTGCTCATCCGCTGCAAATCAGTTCGATCCATGCGCACATGGATTCAGAGATTGGAGTCCCTGGCAAGGCGAAGCGGTTTTCCGGAGCCGCGCCTCCGATCGCAGCGCCAAAAATGGGGGTGGGTAATTACGGCGCGGCGTCCGGATCAATGAATTCGGCGGAAAATAAGCGCGACGGCGGTGGCAGGCGGCAGATGAAGATCAATTGATATGCTAACCTCTATAGTTGAGCTTGGCGCACAGCAAAGCTTATAGGCTTCGAATTACGCTCGGATTGAAAGTATTACTTCTAAAACAACGATTTGTTTGGGATTTTCCTTCTCGGAACTCAGTGGTTTACGTCGCCGCCGGCGGATGTCAGGGGCCTTCACAACACTGTCGTCCTGCCTGTAAAATATGCGCCATCGCAAAGGGCTGGACCTTGGCGCGGTCCGCGAGGCCCCTTCTCTATCGGAGAGGCTGCCAGGGTGACCGTTCACTTTCGTCAACAAACTGTTTCGCCACAGGCCTGTCCGGCGCTTGTGCTCAATGCGGACTATCGGCCGCTGAGCTATTATCCGCTTTCTCTCTGGGGCTGGCAGGACGCGATCAAGGCGGTGTTTCTTGATCGCGTGAACATCGTTTCGGAATACGACAAGACCGTCAAAAGCCCCAGCTTCGAAATGCGATTGCCGTCTGTCGTGTCGCTCAAGGAATATGTGCGGCCGACGCGTCAGCCGGCGTTCACGCGATTCAATGTATTTCTGCGCGACCGCTTCACCTGCCAATATTGCGGCGAACATGAGGAACTGACGTTCGACCACGTCATTCCGCGATCCAAAGGAGGCGCGACGACGTGGGAAAACGTCGTCGCGGCGTGTTCGCCCTGCAATTTGCGCAAGGGGGACCGCCTTCCGAATGAGGCGCACATGTCGCCGGCGCAGGCCCCTTATCAACCCTCCATCGCCGATCTTCATCGCAACGGCCGGCGCTTTCCTCCAAATTATCTGCACGAAAGCTGGATGGACTATCTCTACTGGGATTCGGTGCTCGAACCTTAAAATCGCGGCGTTCCCTTCAAGGTGGCTTTCGTGATTCGCCGCATCGTTGTCATGGTTTTCGGCTTCCTTATCGCGGTCAGCGTCGGCGCCATCTTTCTTTTCATTTCCGCGCTTTTCGACCCCGCAACGCGGGAAGCGGGCTTCTCGGCCGCGATGGCCGGCCTATTCGCCTTCCTCGAACAGGATGTCCCCGAGACCGGATTGAACGATCCTTTCACGACATTCGGCTTCATCGTTTGGGCGATTATTATCGCCACTTGCGCGGCGCCCCTCGCCGTCGCCGCCTTGATTGGAGAGATTGCCGGCGCACGCTCGCTTGTTTGGTATTCCGGTGTGAGCGCGACGCTTGCAGGCGCATCGCCATGGATCGCTCGCGCCGCAACGGGTCTCGATCGCGCTCGCGAAGCGAGCCCGCTCGAATTGCGGATCGCGCTATTGTTCTTTCTCACCGGCGCAGTGGCGGGAGCGATCTACTGGCTCATTGCGGCGCGCGCTTGGTAGATGGCGCGATCGAAACGAACAGTTCGCCGAAGCTAAGCCCACGGGCGTCGAAAGCTTCGACGATGTGGCGATATTGCGATTGTTCGCCCCAGCACGCGAGAGCCATTTCAAGCGGGTCGCATGAATGCGACGTTCCTCGCGCCAATGCTTGGCGCCCCAAAATCCCCTGATTTTCTTGGACTCTGAAGGGAGCCAGGATTGACGCCCAAAGCCGGAAATGCTCATAACCTGACATGGCAGACTACCATTCTCTGATCGCCAGGGCGGTCGCCGCTCTGCCGCAGTCGACGCCTGACACGCGCCAGGCGGTTTATGAACGCGCCCGCAAAGCGCTGTTCAATCAATTGCGCGGCATCCAGCCGCCAGTCGCCGAAGCCGATATCGCTGCAGAAGGTCGCGCGCTGGAAGAAGCAATCAAGCGAGTCGAAACCGAGCACGCTGCAAAGGACGCGCAAGCGCCGCGACCTCAAACCACAGCGCAACGCGCCCAACAGCCGGCGAGAACCGCCAAACCCGCCGCGCGCGCCACAAATGAAGGCGAAGACGAATCTTGGCGAAAGACGCCATCTTCCCACACTGCAAACGAAGAAGAGGCCCTGCCCCGCGAACCGCAAAGGCCTCCAGCGCCGTTGCCGCCTGCGCCGAAGCCGCAGCGCTCGAAGCGCCTCGTGTTTTCGATCGCCGGCGTCGTCGTCGCGCTTGTCGCGGTCGTGGGAACGCTTGCCTGGCAACTACGTGAACGGCCCGAAGATTTGGAGAAGCTGAAACCGGAGCAGTCGAGCGCCAGCGGACCTGAAGCCGGGAAGATCAACGATCGCGTGGGAGCCGGAGGGGAAACGGTCAAAACGCCGCCCCCGCGCGCTCCCGCCGTGCCTGTGGCGCAAAAGGCGGAAATGTGGGTCAGCTCACTCGCTGAACCCACAAAAGTCGACAGGATCTACAACGGCTCCGCCGTCTGGCGGCTTGAGAACGTCGGCGGACCTGGCGAACCTGTGGGATCGGCCATCCGCGGCGACATCGATATCCCCGACGCGAAACTGAAGATGACGCTGCTGTTTCGCAAGAACACCGACGCGACGCTTTCCGCCTCACATACCATCAACGTGTCGTTCACGGTTGCGCCCGGCAGTCCAATCGGCGGCGTTAAAGCGATCGGCCCCATTCAAATGCGCCGCTCCGATGCGCAGTCGGGAGAAAAGGTCGCCGGGATTCCCGTGCCAATCACCGAGAACAATTTTCTCATCGGTCTGATGCGCGGAGACCGCGAGTCGCGCAATATTCTCCTATTGCGGTCGCTGATGGCTATTGATTTGCCGATGCAGCTCGCCGATGGGTGCGCAGCGACGATCAATATGGAAAAAGGCCCGTCCGGCGAACGCGTTTTCGCCGACGCTATCGACGCGTGGGGGAAGTAAATCCTAAAGCCCGCTTTAGGTTTACGGCGCCGAATTCATCACATGACCAGCGTCAGTTTCTTCGCCGCCCGAGTCACGCCCGTATAAAGCCATCGCGCCCGATGTTCGCGGAAAGCGAAGGATTCGTCGAAAAGCGTCACGTCGTCCCATTGCGAGCCCTGGGCTTTGTGCACGGTGAGCGCATAGCCAAAATCGAACTCATCTGAGTCCTTGCGCAACGCATAGGGCACGTCGCTTTCGGCGCCGAATAATTGCGGAATGACCGCGACGCGCTGAAACTTCGCGCCTTCGCTTTCCTCCGGCGTCACGAGCATTCTGACCTTGCCGCGGCGCAGCGCGCCGGCGCTCTTCACCGTAAACAACGCGCCGTTTAAAAGCCCCTTCTTGCGATTGTTGCGCAGGCAGACGAGCTTCTCGCCAGACTGCGGCAAGTCGCTGGTAAAGCCGCGCAGCTCACGCAGGCGCGCGTTATAGGCGCGCCTGGTCTTATTCAATCCGACGAGCACCTGGTCTGCGCCGGTGACGAGCGCGGGATCGAGCGAGTCACGGCGAACGACTCGCGTCTCTCCAAAGACCCCCTGCTCAACGCCCTCGCCTGCGCGGATCGCCATTGAAAGGCGAATAATCGGATTGTCCGCCGCCTGACGATGCACTTCTCTCAGCATCACGTCAGGCTCGGCTTCGGTGAAGAAGCCCCCGCCTTTAACCGGCGGCAATTGCGCCGGATCGCCGAGCACGAGAACTTTTTTGCCGAAGGAGAGAAGATCGCGGCCGAGCTCTTCGTCGACCATCGAACATTCGTCGATGACGATGAGCTTCGCATGCGCCGCATCGCTGTCATCGTTGAGAACGAAGGAAGGCTCTTCGGTCTCTGTGTCGGTCGCGCGATAGATCAGGCTATGGATTGTACGTGCGTCCTTGCAGCCCTTGGAGCGCATGACCAGCGCCGCCTTGCCGGTGAAGGCCGCAAAGGCGACGTCGCCGTCAACTTGTTCAGCAAGATGGCGCGCAAGCGTCGATTTGCCGGTTCCAGCGAAGCCGAAAAGGCGAAACACCTGAGGCGCCCGCGGCGTTTCGAGCCAGCGCGCGACGGCGATCAGCGCTTGATCCTGTTCGGGCGTCCAGAGGGGCATGGCAACGGAGTCGAATCGAGGCGTCACGATGGCGGAGGCGACGCCAACGAACAAGCGCCAATATTACGTTAGGCGCTGAAGCCCACGATCAACAGCGCGCCGCCAAGCGCGAAGGACACGAGCGCGAAAACGGGATAACGCTTCTCGTAGCCCATTCGGGAGAATATGTCGCGCACGGTCTGTGGCGGCAAAAATAGCGTCAACACGCCGCTAATCAGCGTGAGCCAGCCGACAAGCGAAACGAGCGCCGCGGCGGCATCGCTCCAAATGTCATGTCCGATCACAATAGCAAGTCCAATCGCAAGCCGTATCATGCCGATGAAAGCGATGGCGACGGGCTCGCGCGAGATGCTTTCGATCATCTGCTGCGCCACGTCCCTGCGGACCAGCATCCAGGCGGACATAATCAGAGCGTAAGCGCCGATCAGCTTTGCGAGAAAAAGAGTAAGCGGCGTCATCAACGCCTCCTTGCGGAACGGCCTTTACACCGCCGAGGAATGGCGGGCTGGCGAAGTCTGCAAGTAGGCGTCAAAGGCGGCGGCGACAAGCCGAACGAAAGGCTTTCCGCGTTCGGTGACGTGTACGTGCCGTTCTTCCATGTCGACGACGCGGTCGTTCCACAGCGCGTCGAGCGACGCCTGCGCCGCGTCAAAAAAATCTTCCGCATAGCCGTGGCGCACAGCTAGGGCGCCATAGTCGACCTCGAAATCGCACATCAGCCGTTCGATAAGATCGGCGCGGGCGATATCCTCGCGTGAGCATTCGACGCCACGCGTCGTGGCGAAACGTCCTGCTTCTATCGCGCGCCGCCAGCCCGCGAGATCGGTCGCGTTGCCGACGTATCCTTGCGGAAGACGCCCGATCGAGGAGACGCCAAACGGCAACAGCGCGTCGGCCGCGTCGATCGTGTATCCCTGAAAATTTCGGCGCATGCGCTTTTCGCGCGCGGCGATCGCCAGCGGATCGTCCGGGCGCGCGAAATGATCGAGCCCGATCGCCTCGAAACCTGCGTCTTCGAGCGTGTCGCGCACGGCGGCCGCCTGCGCCAGCCGCTCGCCGGCGCCGGGCAGCGCGGCTGCGTCAATCAGCTTCTGGTGCGATTTGAACCATGGCACATGCGCATAGCCAAAGACTGCGAGCCTCTGCGGGTCGAGCGACGCGGCAAGCGAGGCGGTGCGCGCTACGTCTTCGACGCTCTGCTTCGGCAGTCCGTACATCAGATCGAGATTGATCGCCGTGATCCCGGCGCCGCGCAGCAATTCCACCGCGCGCGCCACCGTCTCGTAGGGCTGTATGCGGCCTGACGCCTCCTGCACATGCGCGTTGAGGTCCTGCACGCCGAGCGAGGCGCGGTTGACGCCGACGGCGGCAAGCGCCTCGACGAGGTCGGCGTCCAGAATGCGCGGATCGAGTTCGATCGCGTGCTCCGTCTCGTCGGAAAGTTCGAAATGGTCGCGCAGAGCTGAAACGATCGCCGTGATGCGCGAAGGCCCAAGAATGCTGGGCGTGCCGCCGCCCCAATGGATGCTCGTGACGCGCCGTGCACGCGTCGCATCGGCCATTAGGGCGATTTCGCGCTTGAGCGTCTGCGCGTACGACTCAAGCGGCGCGTCCTGGCGCACGGCCTTGGTGTGACAGCCGCAGTAAGCGCAGATCGCCGTACAGAACGGCACGTGGAAGTAGAGGGAGAGCGACGCATGCGGGTCAAGACTCGTGAGCCACAACCGCGTCTGCGCATCGCCAATCGACTTGGAAAAATGAGGCGCGGTCGGATAGCTCGTGTAGCGCGGCGCCGATCGTTCGGCCAAAGCCAGCGACGCTGGGTCCATCCTTTTGACTCCCTCGCCGCCTCGCGGCGCGGCTCAAATTGATAGCGCGACGCCGCTTGCCGCGCAAAAGCGACGCCTGCCGCACTTTGACGCGGGCCTCTCGCGAAATCGGCTTGGCCGGCAGCCTCGAACAATGCAGACTGCGTTTGATTTTTACAAAGAGCGAGGAGCAATGGCGCAAATGGCGATGTTTTTCTGGCGACGGCCGCGCTTGCTGGGGTTCTGCCTTATCGCCGCTGCGAGCGTCTCCGCGCCGCTCGCGCTTGCCGCGGGTTCGACAGACGCCGCCGGCCGCTATTCGATTCTCCGCGAGGGAGACAAGGACACGGGCTGCATGCTTACGCTCGATTCGCGTGTGCGCGGCCGCGCCGGATTGAAAGCGCAACTCGCTCCGGCATGTCGAGACAATGGCGTCGTGATTTTTGATCCGATCGGCTGGGGACTCGATCGGGGACGTCTCGTGCTCACCGCCCGCAAGGGGCACAAGGCGCACTTCGACAAGGACGCCTCCGGCGTCTGGCGACGCGACGCCAAGGAAGGAAAGGCGCTCGGTCTCAAGCCGCTATAACGAGAAAAAAGCCTCCCGGATTGCTCCGGGAGGCTCTACGCCCGTCGCCGTGCGAGAGGGGCGGGGTGCCGGCGACGGATAGCGTGACGCGATCGTCGACTAATTGCAGACTCGTACCCGGCGATAGTCGACGACCTCGCCCCGCTGACCAAGAATAGGCTCCCGTAGGAAACGGCACTCGCCGTACCCATAGTAGGCGTCGGCGTGATCGGGCCAGGAACCGACGTTAGGCGCGAACCAAGCCTCCGTGCCGTCATCGAAAGGGTCATAGCCGTGACCGAAGCTTTCGCTTCGGCAGGGAGCGCAGTTGCGACGCCCCTCGTCGTCCCACGCCGCGGCCGGAAGGGCTGTGAGCGCCAGAATGAAAGCGAGGGCGAAAGGCTGTCGCGACATGTCTGGCTCCCTCGGAAGCGCTGGCCGTTTCCTTGCGCTTCACCCACATAAGATGACGCAAGCCGTCTGAACTGGACATGGCCGCGGCATTCATCCGTCAGTCAGCTTTGCGGCGACGGCACGGCGATTGATTTTACCTGTTTACATTCTGGCGACGCCGCCCGAACGCGTATCATATTCGTCCAAATCAATCATTTTCTTGCCTAGGCCGTTTCAAAAAGGGACATCTTGCTAATGATTCCTTATCGGCCCGGCCGACCAATTCCCCAAGAAATCAGTGTGCAACCTGCCTTCAGCTGAGGAGCGGCCCAGACGGCCCGAGTTAGCACGCGATCTGCAGAATAACGTGATATTGCACTAGTTTGCGTCAAATTGGAACGTGCGGATGTCGTCGAAGCTTTATGCGCATTGCGCCTTCGGCCACGCTGGGCGCTCCGGAGCAGGCAGGCTCCGACGCAAATCGGCGCAATCCCTTCGCCAGCAAGCGGTAAGTCAAGGTTCCGCTTCGGCCAAAAACTGGGGATTAGAGCGCTAATGTCGATCGCCAATCCAAAAGAAATGATGAAGCCCTTCGTCGCATGCGCCAATGGCGAGGACGTCGAACATGAAGCGTCGTCGCAAGAAGGCGGCTCGCGCGGGACTCTCACCCGCGAGGACATTGCGCTGGCCATCCATCGCAGGATCGAAGGCATGTCCCGCAGGGAAGCCAAGCGGCTGACCGACCTTGTGCTCGAGGAGATGGCGGCGACGCTCGCGTCCGGCGAGTCGCTCAAGCTGCACGACTTCGGGTCTTTCCTCGTGCGAACGAAACGCGAGCGCGCCGGTCGCAATCCACGCACTGGCCAGCCTGTGCCGATCGAAGCGCGCCGCGTCATCACCTTCAAGGCGTCGCCGAATATGAAAGCCGCCATCAACGGCAAGCTTCCCCTGACCAAGGTCAAGAAGCGCGCCCGCGGCCGCCTCGCGCGCCAAGCCGCAGGAGCCGACCTCGTGAGAGCGTCAGCCCCGTGAATTCACGGTAGTCCGCCCTCCTCCCTGTGAGCGGACCTAGGGCCCGATTGTTCGCCGTACGCCCCGGCGGACAATCGGGCCCTCTATTTTTATGGCAGGGCGGCGCGATTGAGCTTGCCGTTGGCGTTACGAGGAAGCGCGTCGAGAAACACAACCGCTCGCGGACATTTGTAGGCCGCAAGATGCGCGCGGCAGTATTCGAGGACTGACGCTTCGTCGTGCTTCGCGCCGTCGCGCGTCACGACATAGGCCTTGATGATCGTTGCGGTTGCGTCGCGGCCCGGCCGCTCCGCCGCCGCAGCCTCGACAACGCCGCTAATCTCAAGCAACCGCTTCTCGACTTCGGCGGGCGAGACCCGATAGCCTCCAGCGTTCATGACTTCGTCCGCCCGGCCGTGGCGCCACATGTAGCCGTCAGCGTCGAACTCAACGAGATCGCCGGAGACGAACCACTCGCCACGAAATGACTCGCGTTCTTCTTCCGGACGATTCCAGTACCTGAGCATCATCCCCGGGTCGTCACGCCGTACGGCGAGAAGGCCCGTTTCGCCCGGCCCAAGCGGGATTTCGCCACCCTCCTGCGGCAGGGCCGCGACCACCCTGCCCGGCTGCGGCTTGCCGGGCGAATCCGGACGCACCGGCGTCGTCGGTCCGCTGGAGACGAAAGTCGAAATTTCGCTCATGCCAAACGCTTCGAAAATGTCCTTGCCCGTGCGCCCGCGCCAATCTTCGAGCAGGCTCGACGGCAGCGCCGCGCCGGCGGAGAGCGCGTGACGCAGACTCGAAAGATTCGCGCTCTCCGGCGCGCCATATTTGAGAATCTGCCGAAAGACGCCGGGCACGGCGGCAAAGATCGTCGCGCGATAGGTTTCGATCAGACGCGGCCAGGCGGCAGGGTCCGGATGCCCATTATAGACGACCGCGCTTGCTCCTGCCGACAGCGGATCGACGACGCCGACGCCAAGCGTGTAGGTCCAATTGATTGCGCCGGCATGCAGCATCACGTCGCCGGGACCAAGGCCCGTCCAATGTTCCCGCATCGGTCTGCGGCCCCAGGCGGCGCGATGGGCGTGCAACACGCCTTTGGGCCTACTCGTCGTGCCGGAGGTGTAAACGAGATAGGCGGGATCGTCGGCGGCGGTGTCGACGTAGTCGTTCAAAGGCGCGCTTTCGGCGAGCCGCGCCAGATCGGCGCCACGCAAAATATGGAAGTCGCCGCTATGCGGCTCGCCTTCGAAGGTTGCGCCGAGCGCCAGCACCGAGGCGCCGCAATCGCGCGCCATGAACTCGGCTTCCTCGAAGGTCAGCTGAGAGGATGCGAGGAGCGCCACATAGCCGGCCGCGATCGACGCGAAATAGGCGAGCGCCGCATTGGCCTCATTGCCCATACGGATCATCACGCGAGCGCCCTGCGGCAAGCCGAGGTCGCGCAGGCCCGCCGCCAGGCGTCGGACTTTCAGATCGAGCTCGCCATGACTCCAGCGCTGCGCCCCGGCGTCGCCGACAATGGTTAGCGCCGTTGCGTCGGGCCGTAGCCGCGCATTTTCGGCGAGGCAATAGCGCGCGAGATTGAAGCGCGGCGGGACGGGTTCGAGCATGGCGGAAGCATTCGAAGACACGCCATCTTCTTGCATTTGACGCCATGCCGGGGCAAGCCCGACACACCGCGCGGCGCATGTTCCGCTATGGTTCACGAGGATTAAGGAGAGCGCGCTGATGTGGTCGCGCCAAGGTCTATCGAGCCATCGATCGCGCCAGTCTCCGCGCGTGCGCTATCGTCACTGGATCTTCAAGCTTCCCCTCGCGCGAAATTACCGGGGGATGGTCGTGGGACGAACGATCCTCTTTAAGGGCGACGAATCGGAAGTTTCACGGACGCTCTTTCAGCATGAGCTCATCCACCAGGAGCAGATCGATCGACACGGCGTCGCGCGCTTCTATTTCATCTATCTTCGCGACTATCTGGCGAACCTCTGGCGTTTGCGCAATCACGACGCCGCCTATCGAAATATCCCATTTGAAAAGGAAGCTTTCGAACGCCAAAACGAAACGGGCGAAGACGACGATCACGCCTATCCGGCGCGCCGTTCAATCTCTTCCATATCGGCGTCGGTCAATCCGAAATGATGGCCGATCTCATGCACAAGCACATGGGTGACGATTACTTCGAGCGTGTCCTCGCTATCGGCCCAATAGTCGAGTATCGGCCGTCGATAGAGCCAGATCATGTTGGGCTGCTCGCCCGTCTCCGAGAGATGAGCGCCAAGCGTTAAGCCGCGACCGCGAAAGAGACCCAATAGATCGAATTCACTTTCGCATTGCATGTCGTCGAGCGTTTCCTCGTCGGGAAAGTCCTCGACGCGAATGACGAGTCCTTCGCAGAGCCGCGTAAAGCGGTTCGGCAAAGCGGCATAGGCCGCGTCAGCGAGCGCTTCGAAATCCTCGAGCGTCGGCGGTTTCAGCCGGCTCCATTGCTTTTCCGTCATAGTCAGCTCATCGCGACGCGCGAAACCGCGCGACTGCCCAGGAACAATCGGCGGACTGCAATGTTCAGGCAAGGGTATTGTTGGAGGAGACTCTCATGAGTAAACTATTGATCGTGGCGCTTGCGCTTGGCGCAGCTGGCTTCGTGAACTCCGCAATTTCGGCGCCCGCCATCGCACGACTCACGCCTGGCGATGAAGCCCTCATGCAGAAGGCGGACGATCGCGACCGGGACTTGAAAGACGATCGAAGCGACCGCCCCGGCTATTGGGGCAGAAATCCCTCATGGCGCGACACACGTCCCTGGAGCGACGACGAGTGGCGCCGCGGCCGCGATTGGGACGACAATGGCCCTGGCATGGACGATCACGACTAGGCCGGCATAGGCGTTCGCCGTTAAGCGGACCCTATTCTCTTAGCGCCAGTTCCGCACGTCGACGAAACGCCCGGCGATCGCGGCAGCCGCCGCCATCGCGGGCGAAACGAGATGCGTCCTGCCTTTAAAACCCTGACGACCTTCGAAGTTGCGGTTTGAGGTCGAGGCGCAACGCTCGCCGGGCGCCAGTCGATCCGGATTCATCGCCAGGCACATTGAGCAGCCTGGCTCACGCCATTCAAAGCCGGCAGCGGCGAAGATTTTGTCGAGCCCTTCCGCTTCTGCCTGCGCCTTCACCAGACCCGAGCCGGGCACCACCAGCGCGTTGACGCGATCGGCGACTTTCTTGCCCTCCACCATCTTCGCCGCGGCGCGCAGGTCTTCGATGCGGCCATTGGTGCAGGAGCCGATGAACACGCGATCGATCTCGATGTCGGTCATGCGCTCGCCGCCCTTCAAGCCCATGTATTCGAGCGCGCGTTCGATCGCCGCGCGTTTTTGCGGCGTCTTTGCGCTGTCTGGCGTCGGCACGACACCGTCAATCGTCGCGACGTCTTCGGGCGAAGTCCCCCAGGTCACGATCGGCGGCAGCTTGCTTGCGTCGAGCCTGACGATCTTGTCGAAATGCGCGCCCTCGTCGGAATAGAGCGTCTCCCAATATTTGCGCGCCATGTCGAAGGCTTCGCCCTTCGGACCTTTCGGGCGATCCATAAGATAGGCGAAAGTTTTCTCGTCCGGCGCGACGAGGCCGGCGCGCGCGCCGCCTTCGATCGACATGTTGCAGACGGTCATGCGGCCTTCCATGGAAAGGTCGCGGATCGCCTCGCCCGCATATTCGATCACATGTCCAGTGCCGCCGGCAGTGCCGATCTCGCCAATGACTGCGAGGATGATGTCTTTCGCAGTGGCGCCGTCGGCGAGCTTCCCGTCGACCTGCACCAGCATATTGGCGGCTTTCTTCTGGATCAGCGTCTGGGTCGCCAGCACATGCTCGACTTCCGAGGTGCCGATGCCATGCGCGAGCGCGCCAAAGGCGCCGTGGGTCGAAGTGTGGCTGTCGCCACAGACGATCGTCATGCCTGGCAGCGTGAAGCCCTGCTCCGGACCGACGATATGCACGACGCCCTGTCTCCGGTCGTGCTCGTCGTAATATTCGACGCCGAACTCGCTTGCATTGATCGCGAGCTGTTCCACCTGCGCCTTGCTCTCGGGGTCTTCGATCGGCAGCGAGCGGTCGGTCGTCGGCACATTATGGTCGACGACGGCGAGAGTCCGTTCCGGAGCGCGCACCGACCGGCCCGCCATGCGCAAGCCTTCGAACGCCTGTGGGCTCGTCACCTCATGCACGAGGTGGCGATCGATGTAGAGCAGGCACGCGCCATCGTCCTGGCGGTCGACCACATGGTCGTCCCAGATCTTGTCGTAAAGCGTGCGGGGCGCGGCGTTCGATGCCATAAGTTTCTGGTTCCTCATGTCCCTACCCTCCCCTTGAAGCGGAGGGTCGCATTGCAGAGCAATGCGGGGCGGGGTGAAATCCCACGATCTCGGGGGCATCGCCCCCTCCCGCGCGGCTTCGCCGCGCGACCTCCCCCCTCAAGGGGGAGGTGAGACGCATCCCTATTGAATTGAGGGTCTTCTACCCGTAACGCAAGCTCCATGGAAGAGAGTTGGCGACGCCGTCCGCATCCGAGGCCCTGGTGAGCCTGCCCTCTCCGCAGCTTCCTGCGCCGCTTGCGGCGGCGATCGAGGCGAGGCTTGAAGGCCGCTCCCAAAGCGCGCTGCGCGAAAGAGCGAATGAGCTGTCGCAGCGCTATCGGTCGCGCAAGCCGACGATCGAGACGATCCGCGACGAGACCGACGCGCTGGCTTATGCGGCGACGCGCATGCCGGCGACCTACGCCGCCATCGTAACGGCGCTCGGACGCCTTAACCCGCATTCGCCGGATGAACTCTGATTTTGCTGTACAATTTCGGCATTTATGGCATCATTTTCAGAAGGTTAGGCTCGTTTGAGCGAGGCGGCGATGACGAACCCGGCGGGTGAATCGGCTAGCGAG
>Ga0194120_10003065_pt1 | contig 27814 bp, 20 predicted proteins | sample TA2MahCa65mmetaG_FD_148642 | JGI IMG/M metagenome (GOLD analysis project Ga0194120, IMG submission 148642) | Freshwater microbial communities from Lake Tanganyika, Tanzania - TA2015019 Mahale Deep Cast 65m | ecosystem: Environmental > Aquatic > Freshwater > Lake | place: Tanzania: Lake... | reverse complement strand
CGCCGCCGCCGCCGCCGCCGCCGCCGCCGCCGCCGCCGCCGCCGTTGCCGCCGCCGCCGTTGCCGCCGCCGCCGTTGCCGCCGCCGCCGGTTTGGCCGTTGGCCCAGGCGATCGAGTTCGCGATCGTGTCCTCGGCACCGATGCCGTCACCGATGCGGGCGAGCGGGAGCGAGCTCGAGGGAGCCGCGACGCAGCCTTCCCAGTCGGGAACCGGCGAGGGCACCGGCACGATGCTGCCGGGGTTCTCGATGTCCCACCGCAGCAGCATGGCCGTGTCTTCGTGAGTCGTGTTGTGGCAGTGCTCGACGTAGGTACCGGCGAATTCGCGGAAGCGCACGGAGATCTCCACGTCGTGCGTGGTTTCCGGGCCGGCACCGATTGTCCACACGTCCTTGCGCGCCCAGCGTTCCCACACCGGAGGCAGGCTGCCGCCGCGCGAGAGCGTGACGCCCTCCTCGAAGTGCACGTGCACGGGGTGCGCCCAACTGCCGCCGCTCTTGAGCTTCCAGACCTGCAGCTCGCCGATCTGAGGTGCGACGGAGACCAGAGTGTGATCGGCCGTGAGGCTCGTACCACCGTCGGTCCTGATCGTCCACGGCATGTTGTCCGTGCCGCCGCGCTTGAACTCGAACGTGTGGTGCTTGGCCATCGCGAGCTCCGCGTCCGTCGCACGGGGAAGCGGGATCATCTTGAGGCCGCCGGGCGTGTAGAGCGCGGGGTTCATCGAGAGGTCCGTGCCGCCGTAGGCGTGCACGCGGAACTCCATGACCTTCGCCACGCACGGGTCGCCGCCCGACCAGCGGTCGGCGACGCCGTCGTTGTTGTCGTCGGCCATCGTGGGCGCGTAGACGCCGTTCACGACGTCCGAGAGCGGAATCGAGCGCTGCGGGCCGCGGCCATCGAGGTGCTCGAGCAGGTTCACCATGTAGATGCGCTCACCTGGCTGGAACTGCGCGAAGTCGATCACCACGTCCCAGCGCTCGGCGATGGCCTGCGTCGGAAGCACGCCGAGTTGCGTGCCTTGGGTTCCATCGAAGGCCACCGAGTGCTCCATGATGTTGCCGTCGGCGGCGACGAGGTGGAACACGACCGGCTCGCCGCTCTCGCGCACGAAACCAAACTTGAAGAAGCGCGCGACGCAGCCGTTGAGGAGGCGCAGGCGGTAGCGCCGAGCGCGGACGTCCAAGTACGGCGCGTACTGGAAGTTGACCGTGAGCGTGTCGGCGAGGAAGCCGTCCGTCTGGAACGGGTTGAACCACAATTGCCCGTTCGTGTCCCAGGCCTTGTCCGCGACGACGAGGTTGACGTCGAAGTCGCGATTGCCCCAGTCGAGGGCCGAGCCGCTCGGCAGCCGCAGGTTCACGCCGTCGTTGATCGACTCGTTGCCGCGGTCGAGCGAACTGTAGATGTTCACTACGGCGGCGTTGCCCTTGTAGACGTTCTGCGACGTGAAGTCGAGCATGTGGTCGTGGAACCACAGCGAGCTCATCGTCTCGTGCCAGTCGCCGCGCACGCGCGTGATTCCACCCGCGCCGTCGGGACTTCCGGCGCGCGGGTCCATGGCATCCACGTTGATCGAGTCGTAGCCCGCGAGGATCATCGGCCAGCGGAAGTCGTAGTACTGGCCCGGGAAGAAGAACGCGTGCATGTAGCCGTCGCTCTCCGCCGGGTTGTGACCGTTGTGGAGGTGGGTCGTGATCGTGTGTGCGCCGAAGCCGAAGTTGGCGGCCGGATCGACGGGCAGCGCGTTGTGGTGCCGGAAGAGCACGGGTTCGCCGTAGCGCGCCTGCAGCAGCTTCACGGGGAACGTACCGTCGAACGTCCACAGCGCGAGCGGGTCCTGCGGGGGGAAGTTCGGGTGCATCTGGGGGGGAATCCCGGCCGTCGTGCCTTCGAATCCGGGCGCGCCGACGGAGTTGTGGTACAGGCCGCCCGGCGCGAACTCGCCCGAGGCGTAGCCGTGACGCTGGAACGTGTCGCGGACGCCCGTGTTCGTGCGTGCGCCGGTCTGGGCGCTCTGGAAGTAGACCTCCGGCGCGAATTCGTTGAAGCGCTGGTGGGCCCAGCCGGCACCCGGCGGTCGGCCGTCGGCCGGCGCGTAGGGAACGGCGCGGCCGAACATCTGCTCGAGCAGCGGGATGTTCAGGTTCTGCGGCACCGTGTTGCAGCTCTCGGTCGGCGCTGGATTCGGAGGCGAGCACAGCACTATGTCGATCGAGGCGCTCGAAGGGCAGACGCCGCTGCCCGAGGCCGCCCCGATCTGGCCGACCGTGCCCGGCGGGACTTGGCCGTTGGGCGGCAGCGGCTTGGTGCCGAACTCCTCGGCGAGCAGGAGCTGCTGCGTGAACGGCTGAGCGCCGAAGCGCGGGCTGGGCCGACCACCGGTGGGATAGGTCTGAGCGGATGCGGTCTGGGCCGTGAGCGCCACGCTCAGGATCAGCCCCGCCGCCGGAATCGAGGCGGTCAGGCTGCGGGCGAAGGGGAGGGCCAGTCGGCGTGCGGTATGGAAGGGGGGCATGGGCGTCGACATAGGGGGAATCCGGTTCGGAGGCTGAGTAAGGTCGATGGCACGGAGGCCACGGACTGTCGAACCATGCCCCGCCCTGCGCGCTGAGGTCGGGAGCAATTCGACTTTCCGAACACGCGCGGAAGCCCTTTCCAGACGCCGAGCGCCGCCCGCTCCACGACAGTGGAACTCGCTTCCAGGTCGTGCGCACAGGGCGTCGTCGCGCGCGCAAGAACCGGCCGTGAGCTCCCACACGGCTGCCACGAACTTGCGACGGGTGGTGCCGAGCGCGCGCACGGCCTCACCGTCCCCACGGCGCGCTCGGGATCAGGACAGGGGACGTGGGTCCGAACAGGGTTCCACCGATCGCTCCCGCGGCGAGTCCGCGCTCGAGGCGATCGGGAAACGGGGGATGCGCGCGCGGCGCTAGCGCGGCACGAGCCGCAGCGAGCGCACGTTGACGACGGCCTCGCCGGTTTTCGTCAACGCGCGCAGGGCGACCTCGCTGCGACCGGCCGGAAGGGTGAGCGTGCCGAGCTCCAACTCGCGGTATTGCTGCCAAGCGCCCGTGGCGGGCGCTTCGAATTCGAAGCGGGACGCGCCGCAATCGAGCGAGAGCTTCGAGCCCGCGGAGTCGTCCTTGCAAGCGAGCTCCGCGACCACGCGGTAGCCGCCGGCTTCCTCGACCGCGACCGGCCAAGCCGCGAAGGCGCTCGCGTCGAGCCAGTAGCCGAGGTTGTAGCGCACGTCCTCCACCGCCCCGACCTGCTCGACGCGCAGCGAAGGACCCTGAAGGGTCGCATCGTGCGGGAGCAGCGTCAGCGCGCCGTCGATCGCCGGCACGACCGCGAAGGGAAGCGCGCGCGGGTCGTCCGAGAACTCGAGCCGCAGCACCGAACAGGCCTTGTCGACCGGCTCGCCGAGCAGCGCCAACGTGAGACCGCTCGTCGCGGAGCTCTCCTCGACCGCGAACAGCGCTTCGTCCGAGCCGAGCAGCGCGATCGACTTCACGTCACCCTGCACCGGCACGCGCAGGCGGTCGTCCGACGGCCAGTCGAACACCATCAAGTACAGCGTCTTGCCCTTGCGCGTCGCTCGACCCCACGGCAGCCGCGCGAAGGGGCTCGCCTGCGTGCCCCAGATCGCCTCGCCGTTCACCTTCATCCACGCGCCGACGCCGCGCAGCGCGGCCCGCGCCTGTGCAGGCACGCGCCCCTGCGCGTCCGGCCCGATGTTGAGCAGCAGGTTGCCACCCTTCGACACGACGTCGCACAGCAGCCGCACGACCGTCCCCGTGTCCTTCCAGTGCGCGTCGTGCGCGCTGTAGCCGTAGCTCTCGTTCAGCGTGTGATTGACTTCCCAGTCCATGCCGGGAAGGCCCGTGGGCGGCACGTACTTCTCGGGCGTGCCGTAGTCGCCGAGCTTGTTTTCGAGGCCGAAGTACAGCCGGTTGTTGACGAGGATCCCGGGCTGCTTGGCGCGCAGGAGCGCGAGCAGGTCGCTCGCGCCCCACGCCTCGCCCTGCCGCGTCGGATCCGAGTAGTCGAACCAGATCGTCGCCAGCTCGCCGTAGTTCGAGAGCAGCTCCTCGACATGACCACGCATGTACGCCTTGTACTGCGCGTGGTCGCGCGTGCGCGGCGACTTCGGGTAGGCGGGGAGCGCCATCTCGTAGGCGTCGGGGTGCTGCCAGTCCAGCAGCGAGTAGTAGAAGCCCGGCCGCAGGCCGTGCGCGCGCATCGCGTCGGCGAACTCGCGCGCCACGTCGCGCCCCTGTGGCGAGATGTTGGTGCCACCGGCGACGTCGTTCGCGAGCGAGTAGGGCTGCTTCGAGTTGAAGAGCGTGAAGCCGTCGTGGTGCTTGGACGTCATCACCGCGTAGCGCATGCCCGCGTCGGCCGCGAGCACGGCCCACTGCTCGGCGAACCCGGGCGCGGGTTGGAAGCGCGGCTTCATCTGCCGCGCGTACTCGGCGCAGGGCACGCCGGCCCAGTGCTGGATCCACTCGGCGTAGTGCTGCGGATAGACCTTGCCGTCCCACTCCCCGCCCGCGGGCGAGTACAGCCCGAAGTGCACGAACATCCCAAAGCGCGCCTCGCGCCACCACGCCATGCGCGCATCGCGGTCGGCGCTCCACTGGGCGAGGATGGCCGCGGGCTCTGACTGCGGCAGGACGCACGGGCGGGGCGCGGGGGCGGTGAGGAGCAGGCTCGCGAGGGTCAGCATGCCGACACGCTAGCGTCGTGACGCGCGCCGCGGTGACCTGTTCGGGCGCTTTTTTTGGCTCCGCGCGGTTGCGCGGCGCTCCGTCGCCGACCGTGGCCGAGCACTCAGATCGTGAAGTACTTCGCGCTCGGGTGGTGGCAGATGAGCGCGGAGGTCGACTGCTCGGGGTCGAGCTGGAACTCGTCGGAGAGCGTGATCCCGAGCTTGTGGGCACCGAGCAGGTCGAGCAATTGCGCCTGATCCGCGAGGTTGGGGCACGCGGGGTAGCCGAACGAGAAGCGCGAGCCGCGATAGCCCTGCTTGAGGAGTTCCCTCATGTCGCGCGCGTCGTCGCTGGAAAGTCCGAGCTCGGCGCGGACCTGCTTGTGGATGTACTCGGCGAGGCCTTCGGCGGCCTCGACCGAGAGTCCGTGCAGGTGCAAATAGTCCTGATAGCGATCCGCGGCGAACCACTCGCGCGCCACGTCGCTCGCGCGCTGGCCGATCGTGACGACCTGCAACGCGACGACATCCGGCACGCCATCGCGCCGGAAGAAATCGGTGATGCAAAGGTTGCGCTTGCCGCGTTGGCGCGGGAACGCGAAGCGCGCCGCCGTGCGGCCCTCGTCCACCGGATCGAGCAGCACGAGCGTGTCGCCCTCGGGCACGCACTTCCAGTAGCCGTAGGCCGCGCGTGGCTGGAGGATCTGCTGCTTGGCGCATTGCCGCGCGAGGTCGACGAGGATCGGTCGCACCGTCTCGTCGATCAGCTTCGCGTAGTCCTTCTGCGGCTTGCCCTTGCGGCGATAGCCCCACTGGAACTGGAACAGCGTGATCTCGTTGATGTAGGCGAAGATCGACTGCAGCGGGATCGACTCAACGAGGCGCGCGCCGAGGAATGGCGCGGTGGGGTAGGTGATGCCGCGCGGCAGCGCATCGGCCGCGAGCTGCGGCTTTGCGACTCGTGGCGCGGGACGCTCGGCGAGCGCGGGCGCGGCCGCGGCCACGGCGCGACCGACGGACGCCGCCGCGCAGGCGGCGGACTTGACCGGGATCGCTTGCTCGAGCGGCTGGTCGCCGTCGTTCTCGAACGCGCGCACCGCGGGCTTCGCTTCGAGGGCGACGACGCGCTCCATGACCGCGAGCCCCTCGAAGGCGTCCTTGGCGTAGTACAGCGCACCGTCGTAGACCTTGCGCAGGTCGTGCTCGACGTAGCGCCGCGTGAGCGCCGCGCCGCCGAGCACCACCGGCACGCGCACGCCGCGCCGGTTCATTTCCTCGAGGTTCTCCTTCATCACCACGGTGCTCTTCACGAGCAGCCCGCTCATGCCGATCGCGTCGGGCTTGTGCTCGCGCGTGACGTCGAGGATGTGCTGGATCGGCTGCTTGATGCCGAGGTTGTAAACCGTGTAGCCGTTGTTCGTGAGGATGATGTCGACGAGGTTCTTGCCGATGTCGTGCACGTCGCCGCGCACGGTCGCGAGCACGAGCTTGCCGCGTGTCTGGCCCTCGAGGCGCTCCATGTGCGGCTCGAGCACCTTGACGGCGGCCTTCATCGTCTCGGCCGACTGCAGCACGAACGGCAGTTGCATCTCGCCCTTGCCGAACAGCTCGCCGACCGTCGCCATGCCCGCGAGCAGATCGACGTTGATGATCTCCAGCGGCGGCTTCGACTGCAGTGCGAGCGCGAGGTCGTCCTCGAGCCCCTTGCGCTCGCCTTCCACGATGCGCCAGCGCAGGCGCTCCCACACGTCCGCGGGCACCGTGCGTTCCTTCTTCGCGGCGACCTGCGCGCCCTCGAAGAGCTCGAGCAACGCCTGCAGCGGGTCGTACCCCTCGCGGCGCCGGTCGAAGATCAGGTCCTCGGCCACCGCTCTCGCGCGCGGGTCGATGCGGTGCAGCGGCACGATGCGCGCGGAGTGCAGGATGGCCGACGTGAGGCCCGCCTCTTGGGCGTGGTGCAGGAACACGCTGTTCAGCACGTGGCGCGCCGCCGCGTTGAGGCCAAAGGAGATGTTCGAGACGCCGAGCAGCGTGCCGACGCCGGGGAGCTCCTCGCGCACCTTGCGAATGCCCTCGAGCGTCTCGAGGCCCAGCCGCCGGTCCTCCTCGTTGCCGGTCGCGATCGTGAACGTCAGCACGTCGAAGAGCAGGTCCTCGGGGCGCAGCTTCCAGTCCTCGACGCACAGCCGATACAAGCGGCGCGCGATGCGCAGCTTGTCCGCGGCGGTCTTCGCCATGCCCTGCTCGTCGATGGTGAGCGCGATCAGCGCCGCGCCGTGCTCCTTGGCGATCGCGAGCACCTTCTCCGCGCGCTCGACGCCCTCTTCGAGGTTGATCGAGTTGATGATGCAGCGTCCGCCGCACAGCTTGAGCGCGGCCTCGATCACGGGCGCTTCGGTGGAGTCGATCATGAGCGGCGCGGGCACTTCCGTGCGGTAGCGCGCCACGGCCTTGGTCATGTCCGCGACCTCGTCGCGGCCGACGTAGGCCGTGCAGAGGTCGAGCACGTGGCTGCCCTCCCGCGCCTGCTCGCGCCCCATCTCCACCTGCGCATCGAGATTTCCCTGCAGCAGGTGCTCGCGGAAAGCCTTGGACCCGTTGGCGTTCGAGCGCTCGCCGACGTACAGCACCGAGCGCTCCTGCAGGAGCGAGACGGCCGAGTAGGTGCTCGTCACCGCCGGTTGGAAGCTCGGCTTGCGCGCGAGCGGCTTGCGCACTCCGACCGCGCGAATCACCTGCGCCAAGTGCTCGGGCGTCGTGCCGCAGCAGCCGCCGACCATGCTCACGCCATCCTCCTCGATGAAGCGCACGAGCCAGTCGGCGAGTTCCGCCGCGGTGAGCGGGTAGTGCGGATGGCCGTCGACCAAGTGGGGGAGGCCCGCGTTCGGATAGACGCAGATCGGCTTGCGGCAGGTCTGTCCGAGCAAGCGGATGTGCTCGCTCATCTCGCGCGGACCGGTCGCGCAGTTCAGGCCGAGCATGTCGATGTCGAACGGATCGAGCAGCGCGATCGCGGCGGCCATTTCCGTGCCCACCAGCATCGTGCCGGTCACTTCCATCGTGACGCTCACGATCACCGGCAGGTCGGTGCGCGCCGCGGCTTGCGCCGCGCGCACGGCCGAGAGCGCCGCCTTGATCTGCAGCGGGTCTTGGCACGTCTCGAGCAAGAACGCGTCGACGCCGCCCTCGATCAGGCCTTCCGCCTGCACGCGGTAGGACGCGCGCAACGCGTCGAAGTCCGCGTGGCCGAGCGTGGCGAGCTTGGTGCCGGGCCCCATGGAGCCGAGCACGTAGCGCGGGCGCTCGGGCGTCGAGAACTTCGCCGCGGCAGCGCGCGCGATGCGCACCGCCGTGGCGTTGATCTCGCGGGCGCGGGCCTCGAGCCCGAATTCCGCCAGCACGTGCGCCATGCCCCCGAACGTGTTGGTCTCGACCGCGTCGCAACCGGCCGCGTAGTAGCGCTCGTGGATCGAGCCGATCACGTCGGGGCGCGTGAGGTTGATGACCTCGCTGCAGTTCTCGAGGCCGAGGAAGTCGCGCTCGAGCTCGAGGTTCGCGGCGTGGATCTGGGTGCCCATCGCGCCGTCGAGGAACAGGACGCGCTGGCGCAGGGCCTCGCGGAAGGAGAGTGTCATCGCGCTCTCTCTCAGCGTCCGCGGCGTGCGCTGGCGACGAGCGTCATGAAGTGGGGCGGCTGCGGGTCGCGCGCGGCGCGCGTCACCGAGACGTGCGTGAAGCCCGCGCCGCGCAGGCGCGCGCCGAGGTCGGCCTCGGTGAAGCCGAGCTGGACGTGTTGGAGCTTCTCGCGCACCCAGTCCTCGTTGTGGGCGAGCAGGTCGAGGATCAGCAGCGCGCCGCCGGGCACCAGCACGCGCGCGGCTTCGGCGAGCGCCTTGTTCGGATCCACCGCGTGGTGCAACGCCTGGCTCATCACGACCACGTCGTGCGACGCGTCGCCGAGCGGCAGATCCTCGAGCTCGCCTTCGACGGTCTCGATGTTGGCGATGCCCTGCGCCTTGGCGCGCGTGCGCAGCGCGGCGAGCATCTCGGAGGAGATGTCGACCGCGGTCACACTCTCCGCCGTCTGTGCGAGGATCAGCGTCAGCATGCCGTCGCCGATGCCGAGGTCCGCGTAGCGTCCGCGCGGGCACAGGCGCGCGAGTCCGCGCGCGAGGCCTTCCCACGTGCGGCCCGGCAGCAACTGCTCGCCGAAGCTCGCCGCGACGCGATCGAAGTAGCTGCGCTTCTGGGCGGCGCGCGCCTCGCGCAGCACCTGCAGCCCGGCGAGGTCGGAGGCGAACTCGGGGCTCTCGGCGTTGTCGACGAGCACCTGCTGGAGCAACGCGGCGGCGGGGCCGGGGGCGACCGTGTAGAGCGTGCGCCGTCCCTCGCGGCGGTCGTTCACCAGTCCGACCTCCTTGAGCAGGTTGAGATGCGTCGAGACCCGGCTCTGGCCCATGTTGAGCACCTCCATCAGGTCGGAGCCCGAGAGCTCCTCCTGTGCGAGCAGGTGCAGGATGCGCAGGCGCGTGTCGTCCGCGAGGGCCTTGAGGAGCCGCGAGGTGCCGGTCAGACCTATCATGGAATGCAGATTAGTTGATGGAATGGCCCGCGCAAGGGCGGGAGTGGCCGGAAGGGGTGGTGGGGAGTGCCTCTGGGCGCCCGTGGGGGGCGGTGCATGGAGTCGGCCTGCCGAGGCGGCAGACACGAGTCGCCCTCCGGGAATCGGCCGCTCCAGAGTCCGTTTCCCCGAAGGTCGGTTTCCCGCAGGGTCCATTGCTCTCAGGGTCCATTGCTCTCAGGGTCCATTCCCCTCAGGGTCCATTTCCCAGACTCCACCCCGAGAGGCCACACCCGGGTCGAGCCGCCGCCGCCAGCGCGGCCCGAGCGCTCGCCCGCGCGCAGAAATTGCAGGCCCGGCTCCAGAATCCGACTTCCTAGGCCCGATCCAAGGCGAACGTACCGCGGTCAACCCCCCGCGGCGCTCCCCCATGCGTCACCCCACCGATTCCATCGCCCATGCCCTGATCGCGGTCGTCTCCGAGACGTTCCAACCACCGGAGGGGACCGCGACGCGCGTCGAGCGTTTCGCCTCGCTCGAAGAGGCTCGCGCCACCGCACCCGACCTGCTCGCCATCGACCTCGAGCTGCTCGCGACGCTCCAAGGCGCATGGCCGACGTGCGAGCAGCTCATCCTGCTGGTGGATTCGGCGGACACCCTGCTGACCGCGACCAGCGCCGACAGCGGTGCGCTCGCGGTCCTCGATCGGACCTCGCCGGCCACCTTCGCAGCGCTCGCGCTCGACGCTGCCATGCGCAAGTGGCTCGAGCTCGGCGAGCACCATCGCGCCCAACGCCAACTGGCGCTGCTGCGCGGCGACAGCGAAGTCGGTTTCTGGGAGCTCGACCTCGAGGCCGGGACGTTCTGGTGTTCGCCCGAGTTCGGCACGCTGCTCGGCATCGACGACCGTCGCCTGCCCACCGATCTGCGCGCCGCCATCGAGAGCCTGCCGGAGTGCGAGCGCGAGCGCGCCTCGAAGTGGTTTCAAGACTGCGCGCGCGACGGCGAAATCGCCGCGTTCGAGCACGCGACCTCCAGCGGGGTCCGCGTCCGACACGTGGCGCAGGCCTTCGTCGGCGCCGACGGAGCGACGTCGCGCGTCACGGGCATGGTCGAGGAAGTCCACATCGACCGTCCGCGGGTCGGCGGATCGATGCCGAGCGTCGCTCAGCAGGCCGACGAGAGCGCGAGCTTCCTCGCGCAGGCCGAGCACGCCGTGCGAATCGCGGCGCGCACGGGCCAGCACGTGGCGCTCCTGCACATCGACGTACAGCGCGTGAGCGCTCTGACGGCCAACGCACTCTCCACGGACGCGGCCGACGCGCTGCTCGATGGCATCGCGCAGCGCATCCGCGAGGCGACGCGCGATGGCGACACCGTGGGCCGCATCGACGCGCTGCGCGAGGCCTGCGTCGTCGCGCGATCCGGCGAGCACTTCAACGTGCTGCTGCCCGACCTCGCGCGCATCCACGACGCCGCGAAGGTCGCCACGCGCATTCTCGACACGTTCGCCAAGCCCTTCACGGTCTCGGGCCACGAGCTGTGCGTTCCGGCCGCGATCGGCATCGCCGGTTATCCCACCGATCACAACGCCGTCGACGAGCTCGTGCGCCGCGCGGAAACCGCGTCCTTGTGCGCGCGCCAGTCGGGACACGGCGCGCTGAAGTTCTACTCGGCCGAGCTCGACGCGCGTGCGTTCGAGCGCCTGACGCTCGAGACGAGCCTGCGGCGCGCGCTCGAGCGCAACGAGCTGTGCCTGTACTACCAACCGCGCGTCGCCGTGGATGGCGAGCGCATCGTCGGCTTCGAGGCGCTGCTGCGCTGGAAGCACCCCGATCTCGGCTTCGTGTCGCCGGCGCAGTTCATCCCGCTGGCCGAGGAGACCGGACTGATCGTGCCGATCGGCGAGTGGGTGCTGAGAGAGGCGTGCCGTCAGGCCAAGGCGTGGCAGGCTGCGGGCGCCGCGCCGGTGCGCATGGCCGTCAATCTCTCGACGGTCCAGTTCACGCAACCCAACCTGCCGCAGGTCGTGCGCGAGGCCCTCGCGGCGAGCGGGCTCGACGCGGACTGGCTCGAGCTCGAGCTCACCGAGAGCACCGTCATGCGCGATGCCCTCGCCGCGGTCGATACGCTCGCGCGGCTCAAGGCGGCGGGCGTGCATCTGTCGATCGATGACTTCGGAACCGGCTACTCGTCGCTCGCGTATCTCAAGCGCTTCCCGATCGACGCGCTGAAGATCGACCAGAGCTTCATTCGAGAGTCGACCACCAATCCCGACGATGCGGCGATCGTGACCTCGATCCTGCTGATGGCGAAGAGCCTGAAGCTCGGCGTCGTGGCCGAGGGCGTCGAGACCGCGTCGCAGCTCGCGTTCCTGCGCGTGCTGCAGTGCGACGAGGTGCAGGGCTACCTGTTCAGCCCGCCCGTGCCGCCCGAGCGCGCGCTCGCCCTGCTCGAACGCGGCTTCGAGGCCGCGCGCGCGGCCTGAGCGCGCTCAGACTCCCGTGCGCGTCGGCAGACGCAGCCGGAAACGAGCGCCGCGCTCGTCTCGCGGTTCGTAGACGAGCTCGCCACCGAGCAACGTCGCCGTGCGGCGCGCGAGCGTGAGCCCGAGCCCCGCACGTTCGCCACTGCGTGCGTGGAAAGGCTCGAAGACGTGGGCCTGTGCCTCTCGCGAGAGGCCGACGCCGTCGTCTTGCACGGTCACCGAGAGCATCCCCGGCTGCGCGTCGAGGGCGACGGCGATCTCCACGCGCCCGTCTTCGCAGTGGCGCACCGCGTTGGCGACCAGCTCGTCGAGAATGCGTTCGATGCGCGCCGCATCGGAGAGGATCGTCGCGGGCACGTCGGCACCGATGTGGGCCTGCACGCGCGTGTTCGAGCACCGCGACGCCGTGCTCGCCACTCGCTCGGAAAGCTCGCCGACCGCACACGGCGCGCGCTCGACGCGAGCTTGTCCGGCGTCGATCGCGGAGAGTTCGAGCACGCAGTCGATCGCGCTCACGACCGCGATCGCGGGGTCGAGCAGGCGCTCGAGGCCCAGATTCGCGCCGCGCTCGACGTCGCCTGCGACCTCCACGTCGAGTCGCTCGAGCAACAGACCCTGCGCCGGGGCGAGGACCTCGGAGGCGAGGCGCTGCAAGTACGCGTTGCGTCGCGTCAGCTCGCGCTCGGACTGCGCCCATGAGGACTGCAGCGCGCGGTTCATCGTCTCGAGCGACGCGGCGTAGGCGCGCGCTTCGAGCTCGGCGCGACGCGCCGCGGCGAGGTTCTCGCGTTCGCGCTGCAGCGAGGCGCGCTTCTCCGTGAGCGCGGCCGCGAGCTGGCAGGCCTCGACCGTGTCGAAGGGCTTCTTGAGGATCAGCAGCCGATCCGTGCGACCGAGCGCCGCGACCGTCTCGTGCCACGTGTAGTCGGAATAGGCCGTGCACAGCACGATCTGGAGGTCGGGGTCGACTTCCCACAGGCGGCGCGCCGTCTCGATGCCGTCGATGCCCGGCGGCATGCGCACGTCGAGGAAGGCCATCGCGAACGGTCGGCGGCTCTCGAACGCCTCGCGCGCCTTTTCGACGGCCTCTTCGCCCTGCAGCGCGTCGTCGAGCTCGTACTCGCACTCCGCGACCGACTCCTGCGGCGCGGGCATCGACGCGCTCTCGCCAAACAGCGCGGCTTCGCTGGAGCTGTGCCTCTCGCTCTGCGCTTCGCTCGCCCGCGCGAGCACCTTGCGGAAGTCGTCGTGGATCGCGGCGTTGTCGTCGACGAGCAGGATGCGGGGCTGGGGCGTGTGTGTCATGGGAAGTTCTGGTTCAGGCGGCCGCGCGCGCCGAGAGCGGCAGCTCGAGAACGAAGCAGGCACCGTGCCCGACGCCCGCGCTCTGGGCTCCGAGCGTGCCGCCCATCTCGGTCGCCGCGTTGGCGCAGGAGTGCAGGCCGAAGCCGTTGCCGTCGGTCTTGGTCGTGAAGCCGTGGCGGAAGAGCCGCGCGACGTTCTCCGGCGGGATGCCGAGGCCGTCGTCGTGCACTTCGATGCGCACGAGTTCGCCGCGAGCGGCGACGTGAACGCGCACCTCTCCGGGCACGCGTCCTGCTTCCGCGATCGACTCGCGCGCGTTCTTCAGCAGGTTGACGAGCACCTGCACGAGCTTGTGGCGGTCGACGGAGACCCGGCCGAGGTCGGCGATCTCACGTCGCAACTGCGGCAGCGGTCCGTTCGACGAGCGCGCGACGATGTCCCACGCCATGTCGACCAGCGTGCCGAGCTCGACCTGCTCGCGCAGCTCGCTGCGGCGGGCGAAGTCCTGCTGCGCCGCGACCAATTGCCCGATGTGCTCGACGCCTTGAGCGAGCGAGCGAACTTCGCGCGCGAGCTCGGCGTGCTCTTCCTTGAGCGCGTCGGCCACTTCGAGCAGGAACGGAGCGACGTGGCGCCCGCGCGGATCGCTCGCCACGAACTCTCCGAAGCGTTCGCCCTGCGCGCGGACGAGCTCCGAGAGGCGCTCGAGCTTGTGCAGGCGCGAGTCGCGCAAGCGGGCCTCGACGAGCTCGGCCGAGACGTGGACGCTGTTCAGGACGTTGCCGACGTTGTGCAGGATCCCGGTGGCGATCTCCGACATTCCGGCGGCGCGCGCGGTGGTCACGAGTTCGGAGCGCGACGAGGCGAGCTTGTGCATCATGCGCTCGAACTCGCGCGACAAGGTCCCGATCTCGTCGCCGCGCTCGAGCGCCACGGCGCGCGCGTAGTCGTCGGTGCGCCCGATCTCGACCGCGTGACGCGTGAGAGTGGCTAGCGGATCGACCACGGTGCGGCGGAGCACGGTGAGCAGGACGACGAGCAACAACAGGCCCGCGGCGACGGTGGAGATGAGCGCGTAGCGCAGCGCATCGCGTCCGCCGGCGGAAATCGAGCGCGGGAGGCGCGCCTGCACGAGCAGGGCGGGGCGGCCGCGCAGGTCGTCGATCGCGGCCCAGCCATCGAGGGTCTGCTCGTCGCGGGAGCGCACGACGGGATCCGCGGAGGCCGTGATGCTCGCCACGAGCTCGCTCGCGACATGCTGCGACGCGCGCTCGATGGGCAGCAGGTCGAAGTCGACCTCGGTGCGCTCGCGCAGCAGGGCGAGCAACTCGTCCGCGACCATGCGACCGAGGATCACGGTCCCGCCCTGCGGGCCCTCGAAGGCGCGCGACGCCACGAGCAGCGCTCCGCGCGCGGTGAGCGTGAGGCCGTGCGTCGGAGTGGCGCGGTCCTGCGCGAGGAACGGGTGGCCGACGCTCAGTTGCTCGAAGTCGAGCTCCGGCAGTCGCACGCTCTCGCCGCTGGACGGATCGCGGACGTCCCCGAAGACGACGCGGCCATCGGCGGCCACGAGATACAAGAGCTCGATGCGCGAGGCCCGCAGGCGCTCGGGCGAGAGGTGATGGGCGCGGAAGTCGCCCTGCGCCGGTGCGCCGGCCACGAACCGCTGGGCGTCGTCCCAGGCGGCCCACTCCGAGCAGCGCGCGTCGAGCGCCGCGATCTCCGCACTCAGCGCGCGCTCTACACGCAGCACGTCCGTCGCCGCCTCGGCGCGTTCGAGCTCTTCGAAGCGCGGCAAGAGCAGCAGGCGCTGCAGTGCGAGATCGCCGAACGCATAGACCGCGACCACCAGCGCGACGATCAGCGCAAGTCGCGTGCGCAGCTGCATGGCCGCGCGACTCCTAAGCCGCCTCGCGGCGCGCCTGCGGATCTGCACTGGCGGCGCGCACGGGCTCCGTCGCGGCGTTGATCAGGTCGCACAGCTCCTGCAGCTCGTCACCCTTGCGGATGCGGCAGGGCTCGCGCGTCTGCTTCGCGATCACCTGTCGCAGGTACGTCTCGAAGCGATAGATCGGCCCGATCAGGCGATGAGTCACGAGCAAGCCGACCGCGAAGGTGGCCGGCAAGAGCAGCGCCACGCTGACGAGGAACACCGTCGCGAGGCGCGCGTTGGTCTGGGTGAGCAGCAGGGCGCCGTCGTTGGGCAGCGCGGTGGCGGCGTCGGCGAGCAGCCGCTGGAACACGAGGTACTGCAGCGTGAGAGCGAGCAGGCTCAGGCCGAGGAACGCACCCATCAACCGCAGCTGGAGGCGCGGCCTGACGAGCCGAATGCGGCGGCGGGGATGCGGGGAGGTCTGCACGTCGAGGGATGTCGACGCGCCCGAGCGCGCGCTTGAGGTCGCGCGGGGCCGTTTCTCAGCGGCGGGACGGCGCTTCGCCGACGCGGGCGAGCGCGGCCATCGCGGAGCGCCGCTCCTCCTCGCTCCGCTCCTGCGCGCTCACCGCTCGCAGCGAATCGAGCGCGGCGGCCGAGCCCATGTCGCCGAGCGCGGCGCAGGCACACACGAAGACGTCCCCGTCGAGTGCGGCGAGGCGGTTCGAGAGACGTTCCGCGATCTCATGGCGCGGAAAGCGGTGGCGGGCGATCTCGTTGAGCGCGCGCGCCTGCACGGCCGCATCGCTCTCGAGCAATTCGTCGAGAGCAACGGGCAGCACCTCGAGTCGCCACTCGCGCTCCTCGCTCAGCCAACGACGCCACGCGCTCGCTTCGCTGCCCAGTCGCGCGCCGGTGATCCGCTCGAGCGACCACTGCGCGTCCCTGGCGAGGCCCGCATGGGAGCCGCGCAAGAGGTCGAGCAACGCGTCGATGGCCTGCTCATCCTCGAGCCAGCCCACGCACAGCACGGCCTCGCGATGTCCCGCGCGTCCGGGGCGATCGAGCAGCGAGCGCACCGCGAAAGTGGCGCGCTCGTCGAACGGACCGTGCATCCCGCGGGCCGCATGGGCGATGGCCGCCACCGTCTCGCGGGTATCTTCGCCGCCCTGCGCGAGCCACTCGCCCAGCCGCGCGACCGCCTCGGGCGTGCGACTGTCGCCCACCGCCGCGAGCAGTGTCGCGCGCCACGGATTCGCGCGCTCACCGAGCAGTGCGCCGAGGCGGGGCAGCTTGAGGGCGTGACGCTCGAACAGGCGCGCTGTCGCCGCGCGCAGCAACTGCGCCCCGCGCGGCGTCGGGTCATCGAGCAGCGGCTCGTCGATCCGTGCGGCGAGCAGGACCGCGAGCTCCACGTCCGCGAGCGCGCCAGCACGGCCGATGCGCTGCAAGCCCGCTTCGAGTTCCGCGCGCGGCACCTCGCGCAACGCGAGCGCACCGAGCTCGGAGCGCAGCTCGGACGCGCTCGCACGTCCGACTTGGCAGACCAGCGAGAGCGCGGCGAGAGTCAGCGAAGCGAGCACGCTAGTCGTCCTTCTCCTCGCGCCGCCGCAGCTTGCGCACTTCCTTGGCGAGCCTCCAGTCGAAGTCGCGCTCGCGGCCCTTGAACTTGCGTTCGACGCCCGTCTCGTCCACGTACTTCACGTCGAGCTCGTACTCCGCTGCCTCGTAGGCCTGCGCGGGCGGCTTGAGCTCGTCCTTGGGGACGTCGAGCGCCGCAAACGGGTCCTCGCCGAGGTCGCGTGCGATCTCGCGCGGGATTTCGACCACCTTCCAGGCCAGCGGTTCGATCGTGATGCTCGCCGACGGATCGGCGCCGTGCAGCGCGACGTCGAAGTGGATCTGCGCGTCGTCGTCGAGTTGCAGGATGCCCGCGGCGGCGGCGCCGTAGAGCTGGAATCCGCGCGGCAGCGCAAGGCGCGCAGCGGGCGCGTACAGCGAGCCGAAGAAGGTCCCGTCGGCGAGGAAGCGCACCGGCGGATCGACCGCGCCGTCGCCATCGCGATCGCGCGAGCCCGTGGCGGACACGAGCAGGCGCAGGCCGCGCGTGTCCTCGTCGGGGAAGGCGAGCTTGGAGCCGTCGTGCAGGTCGAGCCAGTCGGTGACGTGCAGCTCGACCGGACCGGATGCGCAGTCGATTTCGAGCTTGCCCTTGTCCAAGACGCGCAGGCGCGCCGTGGAGAGCTGGAGCGGTCCGCGCAGCACGAGCGTCGAGTTCTTGCCGACGCGGATTTCGCCGTACGCCTTGCCGTCGCCCGCGATCACGCGGCGCGCGCCGCTTGCGTGCACGAGGTCGCCACCGGCCGGGAGTTCGAGCGGCTCGATCACCGCGAGCTCGGCTTCGAGCGGCGCCGGAGAGGTCGAGCCCGTCACGAGCGCGTCGTCTCGAAGCTCGACGCTGCCATCCGGCCCCGGGATCGCATCGCCGAACACGCGCGCGTCGTCCGAGAGCTCGATGTCGCCGTTGCTGCGCAGCTCGACGGCGGTGCCGGACGTCGGATCGAAGCGCTCGGGCAGCTTCGGAGCGCCGCGTGCGCCGAGCGAGTCGTAGGCGTCCACGCGCGCGCGGCGGCCGAGCAGCACCTGCTGCGAGCCGAACACGCCGAGCGCCGCCACGTCGCGGCTCGTGCGGCGCACGACGAGCGAGAGCGTCGCGCGGCCCGTGCCCGCCATGCCGGTGCTCTCGAGGCCGATCACGTTGGGAGCGATCTCGGTGGCGGTGACCCAGAACAGTCCGTCGCCGAAGCGTGCGGGCGCGGCCGCGCTGCCGATCGTGCCGGTGTGGCCCGTCTCGACCGCGAAGCGGCCTTCCGCGAGTCCAGCCTCGGCGAGGTTGAAGGCGCGCTTGTTGTCGATGCTCGCGACCTGACGGCGCAGGCGCGTCGAGTCGAGCTCGAGCAGGCACACGCTCAGTCCGCCGACCGCGAGGACGGCCACCAGCGTGGCGACGAGCACGCCGCCGCGGCGGGAGCAAGGTGCGAGAGGGTGGAGGCGCTTGGTCAAGGTGAGTTCCTCGTTCAGGAGTTGCGGCAGCGAACCAGCGATTCGCGCGTGTAGGTCAGGCGTCGGTCGCCGGCGCCCTCGCGTTCGAGCGTCAGCAGCACGCGCACGAGTCCAGCGTCGATCACGAACGAGAGTCCGCTCTCGTCGACGAGTCCGTTGTGGTTGTCGTCGATGCCGTTGGGCAGCTCGCCTTCGAGAAAATCGCGCACGGAGCGCGTCCACGTGGCCATGCGCTCGCCGGGTTCGTCGGGGCGCTCGATCCATACGACTTCGCCGTTCTCGATGCGCAGGGAGATGCGCTCGGGGGCCCCGTGCACGACGACGCCGTCTTGCACGCCGAGGCTCTGGGAGTAGGAGAGCGTCGAGTGGAACGCGGGCGTCGCCACCAGCGGCTGCAGGGACGAAGCGCTCGCGGCCATCAGCGCCAGCGCGATGCGGTCGAGGGTCTGGTCGAGTTGCAGCTCGAGGCTCGCCTTCGACATCTCCTCGTCGTAGGCGTCGCTGGTCGAGCGCGTGACCATCACGATGTTGCCGAGCACGAGCCCGACCACGGTGAGCGCGATCAGCGTCTCGAGCAGGGTGAAGCCGCCGCGGCGGCGCGCGTGCGCTGCCATGGACTAGTCCTCCGTGGGCGCGAGCATCGTGAACATCTCGATGCGCCGGGGACCGAGCGGGCTCTGCCACGCGATCTCGACCTTGACCGGCAGGATGCGGTAGTCGCCGCGGTGGTCCTCATCGTCGACGAGCGTGTCGCCGTCGAGGTCGCGCGGCAGGCCGAGCTCGGGGTCGTCGGCGTCCTCGCGCAGTGCTCCGAGCTGCTCGGGCAGCGAGATGCGGCCGACGAAGCCGTCGGGGTCGTCGGGGCGCGGGTCGAGGCCGGGAACGGCGAAGTTCGCCCCCGCCGCCGAGCCCGCTCCGAGCGGATCGTCGAGCGGCTGGGCGTTGTAGCTCGTCCAGACGCTCGCGAACGCGGCCCCGCGCAGGCGCTCGAGGATGCTGCGCGCGGCGTGGGCGGCGACGCTCTGTTGGCGCTTCTCGGAACCGATGCGCGACGACGAGGCGACCACGCCCGTGAACAGGAACACGGCGACCGTGAGCACGCCCATGGCGATGGTGACCTCGATCAAGGTCATGCCCGAACGGGCGCAGCGATGGAACGGCCGGTGCATGAGGGAGCGTCCTCCGACATCGACGCTCCGCGGGAGCGCTCTGGAGGCCGGTGCGGCGGGGGGCTCGGATTTCTTGCCGCTCGACTTTGGAGGTGGCGGCACGCCCGGGCGCCCAAGGCCGCGAGCCGGGATCGTCTGACGCGTCTAACTCATTGTCAGGATTGAACTTATGTCTGCGTACGCCGAGTGGCGCAGGCTCATTTTCTGAGCCCGAACATGGTGCGGGTCGGAGCTCCGCCTAAGCTAACGCGTACCTGCTAGCCGAAAGACGCTGGCTCGACCCACTGGCAGGGGCCAACAGCCCCGGACCAGCGGGCTCCGCGCGGAGCCCGATCCATCCCCATGTCATCCAAGGAGAACCCAATCGCATGAAGAACATCATCCTGGGCGTGGCGCTCGTCGCCGCCCTCGCCGCCTGCAAGAACACGACCAACACCTCGACGGGCGATGCCAACGCGCCGAAGGCCGATTGCTGCGCGTCGAAGAAGGCCGCGTCTTGCACGTCCGAAAAGGCCGCCGCGTGCGAGGCCAAGACCGAGTGCTCGGGTGAGCAGAAGGTCTGCCCGTCGACGGGCAAGAAGCTGAACTGATCTCGCCGGGCCCCTGCGGGCTCGTCCGATCGGCAGCTGACACTCCCCAATTGCGGGCGGGCGACCTGAGGGTCGCCCGCCCGCAACCTTTCATGGCCTCGTCACCTGCGGCGCCGAAGTTGGGGGACGCGCCTCGAGATGTCCGTCCGGGGCCTTGATCTGTTTTTCTGGGAACATCCCTCGGGGGAGCGGGAAGCATTCCTGCCATAGCGGTGCCTTCCAATCCGGGCACCCTGTCCTCTATTTGACCGCCATCCTCTCCCGAACCCTAATGAACCCCACCAGCGCGATCCGTTTCGCTGCGGCGCTCTTTCTCGCGCCCCTCGCTCTCGCCCAGAACGACAACCCCGCCGCCGGCAAGGACAACCTGCCGCCGCCGTCGAACCTCGTCGGCCCCGGGCCGCTGACGATGCCTGCTTCGCAGGCCGCTGGCCAGCCCAACTCGCAGGGTACCACCTTCGTCACGCCCGGCATGCCTACCCTCGGACGCCGCGTGTCGAGCGGACAGGTCACGCGCTTCACCAACGACTTCAACCCAGCCTTTTCCTTCATCATCGATGCCACGGGACAGGTGTCCGAGGCGGAGAACGGGGCGGATGGCGCGGATGTGTTTTTGCGCACCTTCGAGATCGGCGGCAACGCCTGGGTCGACCCCAACGCGTGGGCTTACTTTACGGCTGTGGCCGAGGACGAGGGCATCGGCGTCGAGGAAGCGGCCGTGCACTACACGGGCTTCGGCAACAAGAATGTGGTGCGCGCCGGCCGCTTCTTCGTCGACTTCGGCAAGCAGATGCAGACCCACGTGCACGACCTGCGCACCTACGAGCGACCGCTCGTGCTGCGTGAGTACCTGGGTGCGGAGCTCGGCGGCGACGGCCTGCAGTGGGACTCGTGGACGACACTCGGCGACGCCACGGTCGTGCGCTGGTCGCTCGGTGCCTTCGCGAGCCTGCTCGGGGAGGGCGATGAAGATGCCGACCCGGCGAACACCCCGTTCGCCTCCGTCGTCGAGGGCACCAAGCGCGAGGACGACTTCAGCTACACCGCGCGCCTAACGGGCTTCACGGAGGTGGGCGAGCGCGGCACGCTGCAGCTCGGCGCCTCGGCGCGCCTGCTGCCGAGCTACGAGCTCGGTCTCGGTCTCGACGCCGGAGCGATCGGCGCGGACTTGTCGAACACGGTGTGGGGCCTCGACGCCACCTACGGCTGGGTGGGGGAGACGGGCATCGACTCGTGGACCTTCGGCGGCGAGATGCTGTTCAACACGGGCGATGTCGGCGCAGAGCTGACCGGCGCCGACGACATCTACACGGTGGTCGACGACTCGCTCACGGGCTTCTACGCCTACGGCGACTACGCCTGGGACCGCTTCAACGCCGTCGGTGCGCAGTTCAGCTCGGCGGAGGTGGTCGGCGACGAGCGCTCGGAGCTCGAGGTCTACTACACGCGCCTGTTCTCCGAGTTTCACCGCCTGCGCTTCGTGCTCGGCGCCAGCGACTCGGATGTCGACGGCTCGGGCTCCAAGTTCCTCGTGCAGTACACCACGATCCTCGGCGCCCACGGCCACGGCGTGAACTGGTAAGCTGCGCCATGTTCGCATGGGTCGGCTCCTGCAATTCGCCGCGCTCGCCTTCGCGCTCGCCCTCGCTGCGCTTCCTACCGTAGCGGGCGAGCGCGAGCCGGGAGCGAAGCTCAAGGTCGTGACCACCATCCCCGACCTCGCCGATATCGTGCGCGAGGTCGGTGGCGAGCGCGTGGAAGTGACCTCGATCGCGCGTGGCAAGGAGAACCTGCACAATGTCATTTCAAGGCCGAGCCACCTGGTCGCTCTCTCCAAGGCTGACATCTTGGTGCAGGTGGGCCTCTCGATGGAGATGGGGTTCATCCCGGCTTTGCTGGAGGGCTGCGGCAACCCGCAGGTGCGACCGGGCGGCAAGGGCTTCATCAACGCCTCGGATGGCTGGCAGCCGATCCAAGTGCCCGCGGTGCTCACGCGCCAAGGCGGCGACCTGCATCCGCAGGGCAACCCGCACATGAACATCGACCCGCGCGCGGGGCGGCACTTCGCGCTGCGCATCGCGGAGGGACTGAGCGTCGTCGCGCCCGAGTGGAAGGCGGAGTTCGAGACACGCCGCGACGCGTATCTCGCGCGGCTCGAGCGGGCCGAAAAGCGCTGGCTCGAGTTCGCGCGCGAGTGGCGGGGCCGCAAGTTCGTCGTCTACCACCAAGAGTTCAACTATCTGGCCGAGGTCTATGGCTTGCAGATCGTCGCCAACCTCGAGGTCAAGCCCGGCATCCAGCCGACGCCCAATCATCTCGCGCAGGTGATCGAGACCATGAAGCGCGAGCAGTGCACGGTGATCGCCACGGCGCTGTGGTCGAAGAACGACTTCGTGGCGCGCGTCGCCGAGGCCACGGGGGCGAAGGTGGTCGAGCTGCCCAACATGTGCGGCGGGATTGCGGGCACGGACTCGTGGATCGCCATGCTGGACCTCGTGCACGCGCGACTCGCCGCGGCCTTCGGCACCCCCGTGCCGCCCGTGCAGTAGGATCCCGGCCGCCATGACGGCCCTGATCACCGCCGAGCGCGCCGCGTTCGGGTACCACAAGCTGCCCGTCGTGATCGGCGTGGACCTCGCGGTCGAGCGCGGCGACTTCCTCGGCATCGTCGGTCCCAACGGCGCGGGCAAGACGACGCTCTTTCGCGGGCTCTTGGGGCTCGTGCCGCCGCTCGCGGGGCGCGTGGTGCGCTCGACGCGCGCGGTCGGCTACGTGCCCCAGCGCGAAACGCTGGACCCGATCTACCCGGTCACGGCGGAGGAGGTCGTGCAGATGGGGGCCTTCGGTGAGCTGCGCGGCTGGCGCGGGCTCACGCGCGAGGCGCGCGCGCGTGCGCGCTCGTGCCTCGAGAAGGTCGGCCTGTACGAGCGCCGCACGAGCGCGTTCTCCTCGCTCTCCGGCGGCCAGCGCCAGCGCGTACTGATCGCGCGCGCCCTGATGGTCGAGCCCGAGGTGCTGCTGCTCGACGAGCCCACCAGCGGAGTCGACCGCGCTGCGCAAGCACGCATTCTGGAGCTGCTCGTCGAGCTCAATCGCTCGCGCGGCATGGCCGTGCTGCTCGTCAGCCATCAGCTCTCGATGGTGCGCGAGACCGTGCAGCGCGTGCTGTGGGTCGCGGAGGGACGCGTGCGGCTGGGCAGCGCGGCACAGATGCTCGCGCCCGAGAACCTCGATCGCTTCTACGGCGCCACCGGCTCGGCACTGGCCGGCGTGGAGGACATCTGATGGAGGGGCTCTCCGAGGTCCCCTGGGGTGTGCGCCTGAGCCTGTTCCGCTGGGCGCTGCTCGCGGCGCTGCTCGCGGGCACGGTGTATCCGCTGCTCGGCACATTCCTGCATGTGCGGCGCACGAGCTTCTACGGCATCGCGCTGCCGCAGTTCGCCACGGCGGGCATGGTGGCGGGCTTCGCCGCCTTGCCGTGGTGGATCGAGCACATCGGCCTCGGCGGCCTCGACCTCGCCGGCGCGACGAGCGACTCCCATGCCGCGATGAACTACCACCTCGCGTGGGCGAGCCTCTCGACCTTCGGCGGACTGCTGCTCCTCCTCTGGCTCGGACGGCGCGGCGGGAGCGAGGTCGGGCGCGTGGCCGCGGCCTTTGCGATCGCCAGCGCGGCGGTGGTCCTCTTCGGGCGCATCTCGCCCGTGGGCAAGGGCTTCGTCGACGAGCTGCTCGGCGGCGAGCTGCTCGGCGTCGGCGTGCACAAGTTCGAGACGCTGGCCGCCGTGCTCGGGCTCGGCGCACTCATGTTCCTGCTGTTCCAGCGCGACTTCCTCGTGGTGAGCTACGACCGCGAGACCGCGCTGGTGCTCGGCAAGCGCGTGCTCCTGCTCGAGGCCCTGTTCACCTTCGTGACCGGGCTGCTCGTCTCCGTGGGCTCGATGATCCTCGGCCCCATTCCGCTGTTTGGACTGCTGGTCCTGCCCGCGATCGCCGCCCGCGCTTGGGCGCCATCGATGGGCGGCTACCTGCGCCGCGCGGTCGGCTTCGGCCTTGCCTCGGTGGTGCTCGGCGTGCTGGCGTCGTTCGAATTCGACTTGCCCATGGGCGCGTCGATCACGGCGGCCGCGGCCCTGCTGCACCTGCCCGGCTTTGCCCTGCGGCGCCCCGCGGGCTGAGCCCCCCAAGTTTCACCGCCCCCTTGCACTTGCTCGAGGCGGGGGGCGTGAATCGCGGCGCGTCCCCGACTACGATTCGGGCCGTTCCGGCACTCGTGACCGACCGGCGCTCCGCGCCCGCAGGAATTCCTCATGAAAACCACCACGCTAGCCTCTGTGTCTCTCCCGCTCGTGTTCCTCGTCGTCCTGTTCGCGGGGTCGAACGACCGTCCCAAGTCCGAGCAGGAGAAGAAGAACGGGGACAAGGCGCAGGCCACCAAGCCCGCGACCGACGCCAACGCCGCGATCATTCAATTCCAGAAGCCCTGCTACCCGCTGACGACCTGCCCGGTCAGCAGCGAGCCGCTTCCCAAGGATGCAGTCGACAGCGTGATCGACGGTCGACTCGTGCGCGTGTGCTGCAAGGACTGCGTCGCTGACGCCGAGAAGGACAAGGCCGCGATCTTCACCAAGATCGACACGGCCGTGATCGCAGCCCAGCGCCTCGCCTATCCGCTCAAGACCTGCCCCACCAGCGGTGAGGCGATCGACGGCGATGCGGTCGAAGTCGTGCTCGGCACACGGCTCATCAAGGTCTGCTGCAGCAAGTGCGTGGCCGTGGTTCAGGCCGAGCCGGAGAAGGCGCTCAAGCAGCTCAGCGACGCCTACGTCGCCGCCCAGAAGCCGAACTACCCGCTGACGACCTGTGTCGCGACGGGCGAGGAGATCGGCAAGGATCCCGAGATGAAGCCGGTCGACTTCCTGTACGGCACGCGCTACTTCCGCCTGTGCTGCGCGGGCTGCAAGAAGGCCGTCGTCAAGGATCCCGAAGGCATGTGGGCCAAGGTCGAGGCCGCGCGCGCGGCGAAGAAGTAGCCGCGCGTCCACGGCGATCTCGACCCTGCTGCTCGAACAGCGCGCGCGGGCCGCTCCGGAGTGATCCGGGGCGGCCCGCGCTGCGTTTGGGATCGGTCTAGTTCGCGAGCACCGCCGCGATCGTCGCGACGTGCACGATGTCCTCGGCACTGCAGCCGCGCGAGAGGTCCATGAAGGGCTGCTCGAGGCCCTGCACGAGGGGTCCGAGGGCCGTCGCACCGGCGAGGCGCTGGGTGAGCTTGTAGCCGATGTTGCCGGCGTCGAGGTCGGGGAAGATCAGCACGTTGGCGCGGCCGGAGAGCGGCGAGGCGGGGCACTTTTTCTCGGCCACCGCGGGCACGATGGCGGCGTCGAGCTGCAACTCGCCGTCACACGTCAGCTGCGGCGCGCGGCGCCGGAGCAATTCGAGCGCCTTGGTGACCTTGTCGACGTCGGGGTGCGAGGCCGAGCCCTTGGTGGAGAACGACAGCAGCGCGACCTTGGGCGTCTCGCCCACGAGGCGCCGGTGGCTCTCGGCCGCGGCGATGGCGATGTCGACGAGCTGCTCGGAGGTCGGCTGCGGCACCACGCCGCAGTCGGCGTAGGTCAACGCGCGATCCTTGAGCAGCATCAGGAACGACGACGAGAGCGTCTTGCAGCCCGGCGCGAGTCCGACGACCTGCAAGCCCGCGCGCAGCACGTCGGCCGTCGCGGCCTCGCTGCCCGACACCGCGCCCGAGCAGTCGCCGCTGCGCACGAGCAGCGCGCCGAAGTACAGCGGATCGACGGCTTTCTTGCGCGCCTCGTCGAGCGTCATGCCCTTGGACTTGCGCAGCTCGAACAGCGTGTGCGCGAACGACTCGACGCGGCTGTCGCGCTGCACGCGGAGCGTCTCGACGCCCGCGGGCGCGGCGCCCATGCGGCCGTCGTCGAGCAGCACCGGTTCGCAGATGCCCCGCTGCTTCAGGGTCGCCGCGGCCTGCCGCACGCGCGCGTCCTGCGCTTCCGGCAACACGATGCGCCGCGGATTGCGGCGCGCCTTCTCCGACAGTTCGAGCAACAGGTCCATGGTCACTCCCTCGTCGCGTCGAGCACGCTGTGGGGCACGTCGAGCTCGAGGCGCAGGAGCGCGAGCCCGTGGGTCTTGCCCTGCGCATCCGTGCGCTGGCTGGCCGAGCCGCCTCCGCCGAGGCTGTCGGCGAGCAGGAAGTTCAGCACGCGCAGCGTGTCCGCCTCGTAGCGCTTCACGCCGCCGCGGTTGATCGCCGCCATGTGGCGCTGCACGAGCGCGGTCGAGAGTGCTCCCTTCAGGAACACGTAGGCCGCCTCCGAGCGCGCCATCACGCCGACGTTGGAGCCTTCTCCCTTGTCACCAGAGCGCGCATCCGCGATGCGCGAGAGCGGAACGATGGGCATCGAGAGTGTCTCCTGCTAGGACTCGAACACGCTGACCTTGGTGCTCACCTTGGACTTGGCGAGCAGCGCGGGCCAAAAGCCGATGATCTCGGTGGCGTGGGGACGGCCGCCGGCGAAGCCCGTGACGCCCGGCGGGCCGCTGGTCACGAGCGGGACGAGCTCGTAGCCGAAGCGATCGAGCTTGGCCTTGTCGTGGCCCTTCACGCCCAGGCGCAGCACCACCTCGGAGGGCTCGCTGGCGTGGGGGACGTCGATGCCTTCGTGGCACGTGTTGGCGCCGACGAACTCGATCGTCTTCTCCTCGTCGCTGAAGGTGCAGCCGTCGTAGGCCAGTCGGCGCCACACGATCTCGGAGCACAGCTTGGCCTTGGCGAGCGCGTCGGGACCGGCGATCGTGAGTTGGCCGAGCGCCTTCCAGCCGTTCTCGTAGCTGATCGAGACCTTGTAGGTCGGCGTGGGCGAGGTGCCCTTCGCGCCGCTGATGCGCACGCGGTCGGGGCCGACGTCGTCCATGCGAATCGAGGTGAAGTCCGCGCCGCAGTCGGGGCCGATGTAGTTGCGCGGGTCGCCCATCTCGTACACGAGCTGGTGCAGGATCGAGCGCTGGGTGACCATGCCGCCGGTGCCCTCGTGCTTGGTGACGACGAACGAGCCGTCGGAGGAGGCCTCGACGATCGGATAGCCGACCATGGCCAGGTCGGGGACCGCGCGCCAATCGGTGTAGTTGCCGCCGGTGCACTGGGCGCCGCACTCGACGATGTGGCCCGCGATCGTGCCCGCCGCGAGCAGGTCGTACTGATCGCGCCGCCAGCCGAACTCGTGGATCAGGGGGCCGAGCACGAGGCCGGGGTCGGTGCCGCGGCCGGTGATCACGATCTGCGCGCCGGCGTCGAGCGCCTCGGCGGTCGGAAACGCGCCGAGGTACACGTTGGCGCTCGACACACGCTCGCGCACGCTCGCGAGCGGGGCGCCGCTCTCCATGTTGGCGAGGGTCTCGCCGCTCGCGAGCAGCGCGTCGAGCTCGCCATAGATGTCGTCGCCTTCGACCACGGCCACCTTGACGCCCTTGAAGCCATGGCCGCGCAGCACCGCGAGGGTGGCGTCCTTGCAGGCCATCGGGTTCACGCCGCCCGCGTTGGCGACGACCTTGATGCCCTTGGCGACCAGATCCGGCGCCGTGCGCTCGATCATCTTCACGAAGTCGGTCGCGAAGCCCTTCTTGGGATCGCGCAGCCGCTGCTTTTGAAGGATGCTCATCGTCACCTCGGCCAGATAGTCGAGGGTCAGGTAGTCCAGCGGCCCCTCGCGGCACAGCCGGATCGGCCCGAGCAGCGAGTCGCCCCAGAAGCCCTGACCGTTGGCGACGAGCACCTTGTCCTTGCGCGGCATCGGATGGTCCTTTCGAGCGCGGGGATTCTAGCCATGCGGGCCGCGTCCCGTTCCGCGCGAGCCGGTATCCGGCGTAGATTGCACCCGTGCCGCTCCCGCTCGTGCTCGTCACCGGCTTCGGTCCGTTCGAGGATCGCCGCCACAATCCCAGCCGCGTCGTAGCCGCCGCGCTCGAGCGCGCTCCGCCCGCGGGCCTGCGCGTGCGCGCGCGCGAGCTGCCGGTGAGCTTCCTCG
>Ga0194120_10003064_pt1 | contig 27815 bp, 24 predicted proteins | sample TA2MahCa65mmetaG_FD_148642 | JGI IMG/M metagenome (GOLD analysis project Ga0194120, IMG submission 148642) | Freshwater microbial communities from Lake Tanganyika, Tanzania - TA2015019 Mahale Deep Cast 65m | ecosystem: Environmental > Aquatic > Freshwater > Lake | place: Tanzania: Lake... | reverse complement strand
CGACCTCCTATACGCGCGAACACGCTCCCGTGGCAGCGGAAGCCATCGAGTGCAGCGTCGGCGTCGGCGGGCTCCACGAGCATTTCCTGGACTGCATCCGCAAGGGCGTGCAGCCGCCGCTGGAGAACGCTCATACGGCGCGGCATATCACCGAGATTCTGCTGGCGGGGCTCGAGTCGAGTGCCTCCGGCAAGGCGGTCACATTGACCACATCGGAATGACGAGACGCTCGCTGGATGGAGCCGTCTTGCTCGCAGAAGAAGAAAGGGATCGCCAGCGTGGGGCGTGTGACTGCTATCGCCAGATGTGATGTGCTGGACAGAGCCAAGCTCCAGGAGTTCCACCGCAAGCGGCGCGAGTGGCTCGAGTGGATCGATGGGCGGAACCGCCGCGCCATCTGGTGCCAAGTCCAGGACGTTTCATGGAACCTGACGCTCTATTCAACGGTCGTGGATCTGCTCGCGCACAGTGACCGGGAGCGCCCCGCCGACGCGTATCCGAACCCCTGGATCCTGCGCATGTTCTGCGACCAGTTCTACGTATCGCAGGCGCTTGCCATCCGGCGGCTGCTCGATCCTCAGCCGAAGAACACGCTCAAGGGCGTCATTTCGCTCCGACGACTGCTGGACGACATCAAGCAGCACCGATGCCTCTTCACACGTGAAGTCTATGTTGCACACGACGGGTTGCCGTACGACTACGTTCCCGTGCACGACAGGTGGCCGTTCTGCGGGGCGGAACCGGCTGGGGTCTACACGGCGCCGTGGCGTGATTCCGAGCTTGCTCACCAGGACTTCGACAGACTTGCCAGGTCGTCTCGTCACTTTGGCGACCTCGTCACCCAGGCCGGACGGGCACGTCGGCGCACTGAGCCTATCGACTGCGACTGGTTCAACTGGTTGGACAAGCTGCTCAAGTCGAAGCCAATCACCGATCTCGAGCAGTTCGTGAACAAGCACATCGCGCACACGGCAGATAACTTCAGTCGCCAGAGCCTCACGCGTGCACAGTCGAGACTAGGGCTGAATCAGCTATGGAAGTGCCTGGAACCGCTTTTCCAGGTCCTAAGCTTTGTCCACGGCAGTCTGCTTCAGGGCCCGGCTCAGGTCGACGTCGTGCCACATGTACTCGACGATCACCTGACGGGCTTGGATAAGCCGTGGGTTCATACCAGCGCGGTGCCTCAGGCCTGCCAGAGCTGGCAGAAGCACGCCAAAGCCTTGAACGACCTGTGGGGACGTTCAAACGCGCTCCCCCGACGGCGGTAGCCATGCCCATCGATCTTCGTTGACTGCACGACGCAAGAGGCTACTGAATCAGTGAGCACCTGCAAGGGCAGTTCACCAGGACGACAAGGAGCGCGAAGTGACGTTGACCCCAACAGAACGCGACCGGGGATCGCTCGACGAGGAGCGCCTGAGCCTCGTCGTGCAACTTGTTCGGATGAATGGCTACGTCCTGCTCGAGCGCATGCTGCCGGATGCGCTGGTTCGGGAGCTCCACGCGGCGTTCATGCGGTCATTCGAGGCGTACGTCGCGCGAACCGATCCCAATCGCGGCGCGAATCGGTTCCAGATGCATCTTCCGTTCATCGCGCCCTTCACGGACCCGCGCATCACGACACACCCGATGGCGCTCCAGGTCCTCGACGCGCTGCTTGGGCAAGACTGCGTGTGCCACTACTTCGCCTCGGATACACCTCTGCCAGGATCGGACTATCAGCGTGTCCACTCGGATATCCACGGTCTCTTCACGGACTGCCAGCCGTTGCCGACCTACAGCATCGTCATGAACGTGCCGTTGGTGGACTTCACCGTGGAGAACGGAGCCGTCGAAATCTGGCCCGGTGGGTCGCACCTCATGCCGACGGGCATCGACATGGCTGCCCTGGCGCCGCTGATGCACTCGGCGCGTGTCCTGATGCCCGCCGGTTCCTTGCTCATCCGCGACATGCGGATGTGGCATCGCGGAACGCCCAACACGTCGGACCACGCTCGGCCGAACCTGGCGTTCATCTACTCGAAGCATTGGCTGAAGACGCACTACCCTCCGATCTCCATGCCGCAGGACACGTATGACGGGCTGTCTGACCGGGCGAAGCGGCTCTTCCGGTTCGAGAACATCGGAGGCACACCGGTCAACCTGCCGTGAACGAGACCACCGACCGCAGACCCCTCCACGGGACGGCGCTGAAGCGGTTCGTGCGCGAGCTCGACCGGCCGAACGTCGAACTCGCCTTCGTGCTCCATGACGTCGAAGACCCGGTGAACGTCGGGAGCGCCTTCCGCATCGCCGATGCCAGCCGAGTCGACCGGATGCTTCTGACCGGCATCACGCCGCAGCCCCCTCATCGACTGATCGCAAAGACGGGTCGACACAAGGACCGTCGCGTTCGATGGGAGCACGACGCCGATGCCTCGGAGGCGCTGGCGCGGCTCCGAGACGATGGATTCGAGCGCATCGCACTAGAACTCACCGAGGATGCCTCTCCCTACGACGCCATCAGCTACCCCGAGCGAGTCGCGCTCGTCGTCGGGAACGAGGACCACGGCATCCCTCGCCGCATTCTGTCCTGCTGTGATCGCGTCGTCTTCCTTCCGATGTACGGCAAGGGCGCGTCGCTCAACGTTGCCGTGTCGCTGGGCATCGTCGCGTACCACGTCCTCCACGTGCGCGGGCACTGAGCCTTGGCTCGATCCTGTGCTATGGTGTACTGACCTGGAACCCCAACGTCGGAGGCTGCCATGGAAGTCACGACGACGATGCTCCTGTTCCGCCGGGATGACGGTCTCTCGGACGCCGAAGCGCATCGGCGGCTCGAAGCGCTGCGAGCGCAGTGTCTGACCGGCGGATGCCACGAAGCGACGCTGCTGTCGATACCGGAGTCGAGCGCGCCCGGCTTCGCCGATCCGCAGCCGACGCACGCGATTTGGCAGGCGTGGTACTCGGAGGGGCTCTACCGACAGTGGCGCGAGACGCTTCGAGCGCCGGACGGCGTTGCGCTGGTCAGCGTCCTCGAGTTCGTCACGCTTCGACCCGACTCGCTGTGAGCCGGCGTGCTACACGGTATGGAGGTCCCTCGATGCGCTTCGTGGCAATTGTCGCAATCAGTCTCGCAGCCATGCTGCGCGGCAGTCCAGGCTTCACGGCGGAGGATCCCATGTCCGAAAACACCGATTCGCGGATCAGCGTGTTGGACTACGGAGCCAAGGGAGACGGTTCAGCGGATGACACGTCGGCGTTCCAGTCGGCTCTGGACGCCATGGGCGCAGCCGGAGGCGGCATCGTCTTCGTGCCGCGCGGCAAGTACCGCTTCGACGGATCGTTGACGATCCCACGTGCCGTGACGCTGGAGGGCGTATTCGCTGCCGCACCAGCCCACGCCGGCATCCGAGATCGCAGCCCCGCGAAGCCAGAGTACGGCACGGTGCTGATGCCCTATGGCGGCAAGGGGAGCGAGGATGGGTTTCCCTTCATCACGATCCAGGAGAACGCCACGCTGCGCGGCGTGGTCGTCTACTATCCGGAGCAGCAACCCGCCGGAATCCCGACGCCGTACCCGTGGACGGTCGCGATGCGAGGCAACAACCCGTCGCTGATCGACTGCGAGCTGCTCAACCCCTACAACGCGGTGGACTGCTCGCACAACCAGCGCCACCTCGTTCGCAACGTGCAGGGACAGCCGCTTCGCCGTGGCGTCTATGTGGATGCCATCTACGACATCGGGCGCATCGAGAACGTCCACTTCAACCCGTGGTTCTCGATGGAGAAGGAGCTGTTCCAGTGGCAGATGGAGAACGGCGAAGCCTTCATCTTCGGCAGAACCGACTGGCAGTACGTGCTCAACACTTTCTGTTTCGGCTACGAGATCGGCTACCGGTTCATCCAAACCAAGAACGGCGTCTGCAACGGCAACTTCCTCGGGATCGGCGCTGACGACTGCTACGTCGCGCTCCAGGTCGATCAGTGCGCGCCGATGGGTCTGCTGATCACCAACGGGGAGTTCGTGTCGTTCCACGGTCCCGATCCCACGATGATCGTGGTGTCGGAGACGAACCGAGGCAGCGTGCGCTTCTCGAACTGCGCGTACTGGGGCCCCAACAACCAGATCGCCAAGGTCGCGGGCGGGGGAACCGTCGGCTTCTCCGACTGCACGTTCATGCAGTGGGATCGCGGCAAGGAAGGGCGCGCCGCGATCCAGGCGTCGGGCGGCACGCTACTCGTCCGGGGTTGCGAGTTCAGGACCGATGCCGCCCAAGTCGAGATCGGCGAGGAGGTGCGCCGCGCCGTGATCGTCGGCAACGTGTTCACCGGTCCAAGTCGGATCGAGAACCGCAGCTCGCACGCCGTCGAGATCGGTCTGAACGCCTCCACCGACTAGGCGTGGTTCTGCAGGTTCAAGGATCGACCGATGAGAGCTTCGCTGTTTGCCCCGCTGGCACTGTCGAGGAACCTCGCACGATGAGGAGAATCCGGCGACGTGTCGCCGTTGCGGCTTTCGCGCTTGTGATCGTGTCGCTGTCAGGCTGCGCCGTCGTGAGGATGGTCCTGCACGGGGGGTTCCGGCGTCCGGGCGTCGAGCTGACGAGCAGCCGCCTGACGAGCCTCGACTGGCATCGGGCAGACCTCGTGTTCGATGTGCGCGTCAGTAATCCAAACTCCGTCGGCATCCATCTGGCGTCGCTCGACTACAAGCTCTCGCTCAACGGCAACGTTGCCGTCCAGGGCGTACAGGACCAGGGAATCGACGTCGACGCGCGGGGCGAGAGCGTGGTGCAGGTTCCTGTATCGCTGGCATTCGACGACGTGTACCGCGCGTTCGCATCGCTTGGCAACGAAGAACGGTCGAAGTACGCATTCGAATGCGGGCTCGGCTTCCGCCTGCCCGTCCTCGGCAATGTGCGCATCCCGCTCCGACGCGAGGGTACGCTGCCGATGATCAAGCGACCTGCTCTGAGCATCGACCGCCTAGACATCAAGCGGCTGAACCTACTCGGAGCCGAGATGGCGCTCCGCGTGCGGGTCTTGAACCCGAACGCTTTCTCGGCACTCATCCGGCGATTCGAGTACGGACTGCGGGTCAACGGCAAGCCGTGGGCAACCGGTCTCCTCGACGATCCGACGGCGGTCGCCGAGCTCGGCGAGAGCGTCGTCGAGATCCCTCTCAAGCTGAACACGCTCCAGATCGGCATCGCCGCGTACCAAGCGCTCAGCAAGGAGGAGCCGCTCGACTACGAGCTCAATGGAGATATCGACTTCGCGACTTCGCTTCCCGAGCTACCACAGGCGAAGCTGCCACTGCACCTGGTCGGTCGCGTTGTGCCGTCGAGGAATGCCATGACAGCGCCATAGGGCGTACGGTCATGCTCTCACGCCGTCCCGGTCGGTCGTCCTCCGAGCTCGATGGCGCGTTTCCGGTAGTAGCGGTAGTTGTCGAGGGACACCTCCTCCGGCACGCCGTGGTCACAGGTCGGGATGTAGCCGCCGCGCGCGCGCATCGCTGGCAGGATGTACTCCAGCATGCGGTCGATGTCGCCCGTCGTCTTCGCCAGCACGCGCTTGTCGATGCCGCCCTTGATGACCAGGTGGGGATACCTGCGACCGATATCGACGACATCGCAGTCGGACGCGACCTCCATCGGACTCATCACATCCATGTCGATGTTCGCCATATAGACGGGGATCGCCGGATAGCAGTTCCCGTCGGTGTCGATGTGGACGTAGAGATGGCGGGACTTGTCGATCTGTCGCGATCTCAGGTTGGCGATGAGCTGCTGGTAGTACGGGAAGAAGAACTCGCCCATCATCTGCGGCGAAACGAGCAGCCCGTGGTTGTAGCAGATGTCCTCCGCCAGGAAGATTTCGTCGATGGTGACATATTCCTGGTGCCGCGCGATGACGGTGTCTGCCAGGTCGAACCACGCCTGCATGCACGAGTGGACGACATCCGGCATGTCGTACCAGGCGTACGGAAGCGCCTCGGGTCCGATCAGACTACGCAGGTACATGTAGCCGCCGACCAACCCCTGGCTGATCATGTAGCCCTGTCTCGCAGCCGCTTGCGCGCGCTCCATACGTTCCGGCAGGTTTTCGAAGCGCGATGACGTCGTCGGGTCCAGACGCCACGCGACGTCCTCTTCCCAGGTTCGCCGGTCCTTCACCGGATGATCGACGTACTCCGGCATGAATCCATTGCGCCGCCCGCGGAAGTAGAGGACATGCCTACCCGCGTAGTCCTGAACCAACTCGTAGTCGCCTCGATCTTCGAGTACCTTGGTCTCCCATGCCGGTGAGAACGCGGCTTCGCACCATCCGAGCTGCCCAAGTCCATGGCTGCCGATGGGTTCGTACTCGAACTCCTTCGCGAACGAGGCGTCTTGAGGCAGCCCCTGCTCGCGCCACCGGTCGATGCAGTAGTACCCGAACTCCGTGCGGATGAGCGGGAGCCCCGGCGTGATCGCGTACGTATCGCGCAACCGTCTCGCCGGTTCCGCCATCTGATCTCTCGGCAGCAGACCATGGATCCCGTCCATCTTCGTCGCGGCTTCGGACATTTTCGTGCCTTTCTGAACTGCGGCGCACGTTGACTGAATAGCCCACACGCGAGTCCCCGACAACGGGCCCGCGCCCAGGCGCATCGGCGCGACCGCATCGCGACGGACGAGGTGGTATGCTGTGCGCTCAGCAGACTAGAGGCGACCGCGTAGAGACATAGGAGTCGAGCTTCGATGAGCCGGACTCGGCGACCTCCCGGCATGGTCAGCGCTCGCTCCGTGCTCCTCGGCGCTTTGCTGATCCCTCCGACGAGCTACTTCTCCATCCAGACGCCGACGCCGACGACCGTGTCCGTGGTCTACACGTCGATCATGGTCGTGTTCGCGCTCGTCCTGCTGAACGGTGTTTTCAAGCGCCTGGTGCCTCGCGCTGCGTTCAGTCAAGGAGAGCTGTTGACGGTCTACGCGATGCTCAACCTGTCGACGGTGATCGCTGGGCACGACATCCTTCAGGTGCTCGCCCCGATTCTCGGTCACGCCTTCTGGTTCGCCACGCCGGAGAACGAGTGGCAGCCGCTCTTCTTCAGGCACATTCCCGCGTGGCTCACGGTGTCCGATCTTTCGGTCCTCCGAGGTCACTACGAGGAGGGCTACACGCTTTACGCCTCTCGTGTGCTCCGCGCCTGGGCGGGGCCCGTCGCGTGGTGGTCGTTGTTTCTCGTCGCGCTGATGCTCGCCATGCTGTGTCTGAACGCTCTGCTCGCGCGACAGTGGACGGCAGTCGAGAAACTGAGCTATCCGATCATCCAACTGCCGTTGCGCCTGACGACAGACGGCGGCTCGCGAGCCTTCCTCGGGAATCGAATGATGTGGGCGGGGTTCGCCATCGCCGGCGCAATCGATCTGGTCAACGGTCTCCACGACTTCTACCCCATGATTCCGCTGCTCCCCACTCGCACGGTCGAGCTCAGTCCTCTGCTCAAGGAGAAGCCTTGGTCAGCGATCGGCTGGACGCCGGTCTGCTTCTTCCCGTTCGCCATCGGGCTGAGTTTCTTCATGCCGTTGTCGCTCTCATTCTCTACATGGGTCTTCTACTGGGTGTGGAAGGCTCAGCTCGTCGTCGGCGACGTCCTCGGACTGCGGCAACTTCCAGAGTTTCCTTACGTGAAGCCCCAGGCATCTGGCGCATGGTTGGCAGTGGGAGCCTTCGCCGTGTGGAACGCCCGGCGACATTTGTCGGCAGTCGCGCGACATCTCACCGGGCGGAACCGGTTGGACGATGCCTCCGAGCCGATGCCGTACCGCCTGGCAGCGGTTGGTTTCGTCGTGGCATCGGTGTTCCTGCTCGGTTTCTGGGTGCGCGCAGGCATGTCTCTGTGGGTGGCGACGATCTTCTTCGCCGCGTTCTTCGGGCTGTCGCTGGCGGTCGTGCGCTTGCGCGCCGAGCTCGGGGCTCCGGTCAACGAGCTCTACAACGTGGGACCTGACACCATCCTGGTCAACACGTTCGGCGCGCGTGCCTTGGGTCCGAGGAACCTGACCGCGGTGACGCTCGGATGGGGCATCACGCGCGCCCAGCGATGCCACCCGATGCCCCACCAGCTCGAAGGCTTCAAGATGGCGGAACAGGTCGGGATGAACGCCCGGCGACTCGCCCTCGCCATGGCAATCGCCACGGTGCTCGGAACGCTTGCTGGGTTCTGGGCGTATCTCGATGTCCGCTACCGACAGGACTTCGACGGCGGCTTCGGTTGGGAGGCGTGGAACCGTCTCGCAGACTGGCTGACGTTCTCGCCGTCGCCCAACGCGGCTGCCATCGTCGCGATGTTCGTCGGGTTTGGCGCAGTGTCTGGGCTGAGTCTCTTGCGGTACCGGTTCGTATGGTGGCCCCTCCATCCGGTGGCGTATCCCCTCGCCAGCAGCATCAACTGGTCGGCGAGCTGGTTCTGGTCCTCCATCTTCGTGAGCTGGCTCGCCAAATCGGCGATCCTTCGCCACGGCGGTCTCCCGGCGTACCGAAGCTCCATCCCGTTCTTCATGGGGCTCATCCTCGGCGATTTCCTCGTCGGCGGCGCGTTCAACATCTACGGCGTTCTGACGCACATCCATACGTACACGTTCTGGCATTGAGTCTTCTCGCGAAGTATCATCCGCGACCTCGTGGTCCGGTTGAGGGTAACGCCGACACCGGGCTGAGGTGCGTCGAGATGGTGTCAGCAAGCAGGCGACCGGATGAGGGAGGCGACCGGATGAGGTACTCGCTTGTCTACGTGCTTCTGCTAATGGGTCTGGCGCTGGGGTGCGACTACGGGGAGGACGCGGAACCCGAGCGACAGACGGTCGAGCTCACTGCTGAGGACTTCAAGGATGTCCAGGACCCGAGGGCGTTCCTGATCGAGCTCCAGGCGAAGGGCGCGATTCCCGAGGCGGACGTGAACCGCGACGGCGTGGTGGATATCAGCGATCTCGTGATCGTCGCGCGCAACTTCGGGCTGGAGGTCGTGCTCGACGAGCCGCTCCCGGGTTTGCCGGTCGATACCGCTGGCTACGAGCGCTGGCTCCGTCTGAACGCCGAGCCGATCCCGCCACGTGCAGCGGACCCCCACAACGGCACCAAGAACGTCTACACGAACCAGCGACGTAACGTCATCGCGCCGGGCGGCAAGCAGGTGTTCCCGTATCCGGACGGCACGATCATCGTGAAGGATGCCACGCGACCCGGACGGGACTTCATCGGCTTGGTCGCCGTCATGTGGAAGGTGAAGGGCATCGACCCGGCGCACGGCGACTGGAGGTTCATCGAGTACGTCCGCGACGCGGCGGATCAACCGTTCCGCGAGATTGCGTGGGGAGCGACCTGCTGGGGCTGCCACTCGGGCGCTGTGGACACGGACTGGGCGTTCACGCGTCTGGACTAGTCCGCCTCTTCCGGCAGGAAGCCTGCGAGCGATGGGACGAGCTGCCACGGGGTTAGCCTGGACAGCCCAAACACCGACACCTGTCCGGGCGCGTACCGCTGCCGGACCTCGAAGTTCTCGAACGAGATGCCGCCCGGGATCTCCAGCGTGTTCGCCCAGTAGACGCGCCGTCCGTTGACGCGGACGCGCAGGTCGGGCTGCACATGCGCCGCCGGAACGCGCCAATACTGCGTCAGCTTGACCGACTTGTACCGCCACCAGGGATGGTCGATCGCCACGCTCGCCGGGTCTGATTCGTCCGAGCTCGCGACAACCAGCGCGTCGCCATTTGGCGTGCGGATCGTGTCGCTGAGGGGGTACGCGTCGCGCTCGACAAAGGCGTCGCCGTCATATCCGGCGTAGAGCTTCCGGCTGTCGATCACGCGATCCGCCAGCCAGAGGCGTCGAAGCCGTTCGTAGTTGCCCATCGTCGCCGTCAGTGTGTGCTCCTCGATAGGCGCGCTGTCGTCGTGGTGGAATACCTGGAACGCGACCTCGTCCGGCGCATGGCTCGACATGGTCGCCAACAGGTAGACGTGCGCCCCGTTCGCGGTAAAGGGCTCCACTTCGATTCGGACGGTTAGGCGGTCACCCTCCAACGTTCCGCAGACGTCGCCGACTGCCGAGAGCCGCTTGCCACGAGCCGGTGCGTCGAGCATGCTGGGCTCCAACTCGCTGAACGCCATGCGTTGGAACCGCGAGCCGCCTCCCGCCACGACGGGTTCGATGGCGACGAAGTTGATGAGCTCCGGCTTCTCCGTCTCAGCGTTCCAGATGCCGATCCGAACCAGCCCGCGAGGGCCCGGCATTCCGCCGTCCGACGGGATGCCGAACACCACGCCGTCCGTTCGCCCCCACACAAGCGCTTCGCTGTCGGACACGGGACGTATCCAGCCGCTTGTGGGAGACGCCGAACCCATCGCAGCGGCTGCGAGCAGAAACCAAGTTGCCATGCAGAATGCCTCGTGCGAGCGTCGCGAACATCGCCTGCGCACCGATTATCGCGCGCGCCATGCGATGCGGCAATCGGAGTACTCCGACGCGCAGGAGAGTCATCTGCCACCCGTCCGGTAACGGGCTCGCGCCGCTGTGCTATACTCCGCGCCCAGTACGGCATCATCCCGCGAATGACAGGAACGCCCCATGCGACTAGGTCTGCGCACCCCGATACCGGACGGCACGTTGCGCGAGAAGGCGATGTTCGTGCGGCGGGCTGGCTTCGGCGGGATCGAGCTCGGTCCCGAATACAACGACATGCCCACGGATGACATTCTGCGCGAACTCGACGGAACCGGCGTCGGCGTGTCTGCCATCGTGGGAACCGTGAAGCTGCTCGACCCGGACCCCGCCGTTCGCCGCGATGGCGTGCGCCGGGAGCACGATCGACTTCGCGTCGGCAGGGACCTGGGTGCGTCGGCGATGGTCGAAGTACCGGTGTTCGGACGCCCCCGCTTCGACGATCTGCCAGCCGGGAAGTCGCCCGACGACTACGTCCGCGAAGTGCTCATCCGGGAGCTCCAGGAACTCGCGCCGACCGTCGAGGAGACCGGCGTGACGATGCTCATCGAGCCCCTGAGCCGTCACGAGACGCGGTTCATGAACCGGCTCGAACAGGCAGCGGCGATCCTCGATGAAGTCGGATGCCCCGGCATCAGGATTCTCGCCGACTTCTACCACATGAATCTTGAAGAGCGGGATATCGCCTCGGCGATCCGCGCGGCGGGAAAGCACATCGGGTACGTCCATGTGGTCGATAGCAACCGTCGGGAACCCGGAGCCGGGCACACCGACTTCCGGTCGCCGTTCGGGGCGCTCAAGTCGGTCGGGTACGACGGCTGGCTGGTGATCGAGAGCGGCATCGTCGGTGTCGAAGACGGCAAGCTCCTGGTCGACATTCCCGACCAGCCCGGGGAGACGCTCGCACGGGCGCGCCGATACGTCGAGGCGATCTGGGAGAACGCGCACGCCTAGGAGTCGCGGCATGTTCATCGAACGAGCGTTCGAGGGCGGCAACGAGCAGAAGATGAACCACGGTCCGGGCAGCAAGGGCTCGGAGTTCGCGCGTCGCCCATTCCCTGACGACATCGCCGACACATTCGTGGTCTGGACGCGACTGCAGCCCAACAGCGCCGTCGGGCGACACCTCCAACCGACATGGGAACTCTACTACATCGTCTCGGGAACTGGGCGATTCACGCTCGACGACGAGGAGGCGACGGTCAGCGCGGGCGATCTCCTCTACACGCCTGGCGGTTCCTGGCACAGCATCGAGAACACCGGCAACTGCGAGCTCTGCATTTTCGTGGTAGGCAAGTAGACACAGAAGGGAGGAGACAGCACGTGAAGATCGGGTTCCACACCGACGCGTTCACGAGCGTGTTCTGGGACATCGAGAAGTGCCTGCAGTGGGCGAAGCGGAACGATGTCCACTACATGGAGTGCGGCGTCATCGACGGCGTGAGTTGGGCGCATGGTCTCCGCTACTACCCGCACATCGCGCTGTGGGAGGACCCGCTGGAGATGCGCCGCCTGCTGGACAAGTACGATGTCCAGTTCGCGAACCTCGACGCGGCGTATCCGCTCAGCGCGCGCGAAGCGCGCACCGTCGCCATACCGTATGTCCTCAACACGGTTCGGTATGCCAAGCTGATCGGGTGCCCGAACGTGGACACGACCGACGGTTTGTTCCAGCGTCCCGATCTGTCCGATTCCGAGGCGCTCGCCTACATGAAGGAGAACTATGCCGAGATCATGCGGATCGCGGACGCGTACGAGGTGAACATCACCATCGAGCCGCACGGCTATTACACGACGAAACCGGACTTCATGGCTGAGATGCTCGACTTCGTCGATAGCCCGTTCCTGAAGATGAACATGGATACGGGCAATACGTACATCGCAGGACAGGACCCGGTCGCGTTCCTGAGGCGGTTCCTGCCCAAGGTGAGCCACTGTCACGTCAAGGATGTCAGTGCCGAGCTCGCCGAGGCAGTGCGCGGCAAGGAATCCGGCATCGCGATCAGCTACTGCGCCATCGGCGACGGCGTCAACGCGGACAACATCCGTACGTGCGTGTCGATGCTGGCTCAGGCTGGCTATGATGGTGTGTTGTGCCTCGAGTCCGAGGGGATGGGCGGACCGATGCTGGAGAAGGGCTTGGCGTGGGTGCGCCAGGTGGTTGCCGACGCGACGAGTTCTTAGCACAAGCGTGGGGGATACAGGCTCATGTCACCGAGTCAGAAGTGTCGGGTCATCGAAGTCGGGCTGGGCGGCCGCGGCGCTGACTGGGCGCCCGTGCTCCACGCGGACGAGCGGCTCGAGATGGTGGGCGGCGTCGACGTGAACGCCGACATCATTGCGCAACACCGAGAGAAGTTCGGTCTGGCGCAGTCTTACTACGCAAACTCCGTCGCGTCGTTGGTGCAGCGCACACCCGCCGATTTTGCGGTGATCTGCGCTCCCAGCATCTACCATCCGTCGCTGATCGACAACGCGCTGGACGCAGGGCTGCATGTGGTCGTCGAGAAGCCATTCACCGTCGATTTCGCCGAAGCGAAGCGCGTGACGGAAAAGGCGAAGCAGCTCGGAAAGCAACTCGTCATCGCCCAGAACTACCGTTACTGGCCCAACTCCAAGGGCATGCGCGACGCGATCCAGGCGGAACACATCGGGAAGCCGGAGTACGCGATCATCAACCACGGCTTCTTCGCCAGCCCGCACATCACGGTCGATAGCTACATGCGTCGTCTCCGACACATGCACGCGTTCGAGATGAGCTGCCACCTGTTCGACCTGATGCGGTTCATCTTCGGCAGGAACGCCGTCCGCATCTACGGGCGGACGTACGATCCGAGCTGGTCTTGGTACGTAAACGGCGGCGGCATGGCGCTTGCCTCCATCGAGTTCGAGGGCGGATTGCATGTCGAGTACCACGGGTCGTTCGTCACGACGGGACCTGGGGACAACCACTGGTCGGTGGAGGGAGCCAAGGGCGCGTTGCTCTGGACGCACTTCGGCAAGCCGCGCTACCGTCCTGCCGGGCAAATGTACCTTGATGGGAAGCTCGTGGCAGGAACCGGCGAAGGCGAACGGGAGCTGCCGGTTCCCGATGCCGCGCGCGACCTGCAGGCGATTGTCTACGAGACGATCGAGGCGGCGCACGGCGGACCCGCGTCTCAGTGCCGCGCCGAGGACAACCTGAACACGCTGGCGATCTGCGATGCCGTCGCACGTTCGAGCGACAGTGGCGCGCCAGTCACCGTGTCGGCATAGCGGCGCGTTGAGGAGTCTACCGTGACGGACATACTGATTCTCACGAAGACCGACCAGTACCATCCCTCCGAAGCCTTGGGCGTCGCCCTGATGGAGTGGCTGAAGCCCTACGGGTCCGTTCGTGCCGAGGAAAGCCACGACAAGACCGTTGTGACCAGCGACCGGCTGGCTCAGGCGGACATATTGGTCACGTGCGTCGACTGGAACGCTCAGGCGATGACCGAGGAGGAAGGGAACGCGTTGATCCGGTTCGTCGAGAGCGGCAATACGCTCGTGGGCATCCACGGAGCGACTGCCGTGTCTGCCGAGCGAACGCGCTACATCGACCTCATCGGCGCGCGGGTCACTCACCATTCACCGTACCATGAGTTCCCGGTGGTCATTCGGGACAAGTCCCATCCAATCACGGCGGACATGTCCGATTTCAAGATCACCGACGAGCTCTACTGCATGGATCGACCGATAGCCGGCGGAACCGTTCTCGCGACGGCGCACTGGGCGGACAAGGACGAGCCCATGCTCTACGTGAGATCTCAGGGCAAGGGCAAGGTCATCTACAACGCCCTGGGTCATGACATGAAGGCGTACGACAATCCCGCGTTCCGCGCGTTCGTGCTTCGCAGCATCGAGTGGGCGATGAACAAGTAGCCCGCGAAGCTGCCTTCAAGGGTCGGTGGGGAGCCCGACAGGGCTCCCTTTCTCATTGCGGCTGACGCGCGCCGAGCACGCGGACGCGGCTCAGGAGGCATCGAGACATGATCGCTTTGCCACTGCTCATGGGCGCAGCCATCGCCACGACATCCACATGGATCGCGGTCGACTGGATGGGGAAAGAGCCGGAGTACCCTCCAGGCTCTCTCTTCTGGCGGACCAATGAGTACGCTCGGTGTCCGATCCTCTATCGCACTGTGCTGCACATCGAGGACAAGCCTATCGAGTACGCGGTCTTCCGAGCCAGCGTCGCTGAGTCGACCTACGTGCTGCTCAACGGCGCACAGATCGCGTCGACGAACGGGGCGACCGATGCGCTCGACGTCGAGCTGACCCATCTGCTGCGCCCGGGCCCCAACGCGCTAGTCCTCAGCGCGGGAGCATCCGGCTTCGCGTTGAGCGGCAGGATCGCCTACCGCGACGGGTCCGTCACGCCGATCACATCGGGCACTTCTGCGTGGCGAGCCGCCAAGTTCGCGCCCCTCACGCTGCTCGAAGACGAGCCCTGCATGCGTCCCGACTTCGACGACGGCATGTGGACGACCGTCCATCCGACGGGCAAAGCGGCGGCAGCACTGTCCGACGACGACGCTCGAGCCGCCGCGCGACGGATGTCCGAGGCGCGGCTAGCGCGGTGGGATGAGGACGCGCGGTGGCGGCTCGGGATGCTTGCGACGAAGGGAATCGCCGTTGTCGACTGGGAAGCGCACGGTTGGGGCGGTTCAGGACGGCTTCCGGCGTGGGTCGTCGACGCGGCACGTGACGCGCTGTCACCGTCCAAGGACCGACGACCGGGCGAACTCCACGAGCTTGCCGAAGCCCTCTGCCAGTTCGCTCTGTTACACGACGAGGCGAACAACATGCGGTACCAGGCAGTCGGGCTGAGCGAGCTCGGTGCAGCAACGTCGGACATCGACCATTGCCGCAACGCGGCGTCGGACCTCGGCGCAATCGTCCGCGACACGGAAGACGCGATCCGAGCAGGACAGATTGGACGCGCTCTGGACATCACAGCGCAAGGTCTGCACGATGCGTCTCGAGCGCGAGACGGTCGGCTCCTGAACGGTCTGAACACGTGTCTGGACAACAAGTTCGGTTGGTTCAACACACTGGCGCTGCTGGACAACGACGTGCAGCGCTGGGGACTGCGGCATGACGCCCAGGTGTACGCGAGTCCGTTGTCGCCCGCTGCCCACGTCACGGTCTCCGGCAGGTCGTTCGCCATCGACGAGTGGGACGAGCTGCAGCCTTGGCGCGTCTACAACAAGCCCGCAGCGACCGGACCTGTCAACCTGTGGTCAGTGCAGAGCGGAGCCGTCGTAAGCCGCGTTCCAGATTCCGATGGCGTCGTCTATGATCGTTCCGTCCACGGCGCGTTGACGGAGAACTGGGTTCTGCTCGTCAGCGACTTGTCGCGCGGCGGACCCTTGCCGACGCAGCTCGTGTTCCTGACGCCGCCTGAGCGGATCATCTTCACGAGTGGTGAAAAGGGAACACGTGCGGTCACTGTCGAGTTCGCCAATGACAGTGCTGAGCTGTTCGTGCTGCGGCCGCTGAAGGAATGGCGAGGCCTACTCGGACAGGCGCGCACGATGACTCAGATACCACTCGACCAGCGAGCTGCCGACCCGTACATCAAGAGCTGTCGGCTCTGGTCGCGTGCGGTCCTTGAATACCCTATCGAGTTCAGCGAAGCGTTCCTACGCGAGCCAGAAGGCGGTGCGCTGAGGATTGCCGACGTCTACGGCTACCGCACGTACCGCGACGCGTGGGAAACGGAGCCCCTTCGGCTCGCGCCGCTGCCGCCTCTCGCGAGCTACGGTCTCCTGACCGGTTACCCAGGCATCGAGATCCACAGTCCGTCGCAGGTGCTTGGGTCACTGGGCGACTGGGGCGATTTCGTGGCAGTGGTCGACAGCGATCGAATCGTGTATCGAGTCCCTCTCGACTCCATCAAACGGTTCGCCGGTTTCACGTCCTACTGCTTCGGGCCGACGGACATCGGCGAGCCCGGGAGCCGCACCGAGGTCGACACGGTTCGGCGCATCGGAGCCAACAGCTTCCGACCACAGCACAACCAAACCGGCGAACGCGCCATGCGCACGCTCATGTGGGCGTGGGAGCGCGGGTTGCAGAACGTCTTCAACACGGACGAGAAGTGGGTGCCTGACGTCGTCGAGCACTATCGGACGCTGGCGCGCCAGTGCAAGGACCTGCCGCCCGACGCCGTGGCGTACGACCTGCTGAACGAACCGGAGACGCGCGAGCCGCGTTCATACGGTGCGTTGATCAAGAAGATCACGAACGTGATCCGCGAAGTGGACAAGACGCACCTCATCTACGTCGAGGCGATGCCGGAATGGGGACCAGGGGCAAAACCGTTCCCGAAGGGAGCCTTCGAGACCTTGGAGCCGACGGGCGATCCGCTCACGGTCTACAGCTTTCACGACTACGAGTTCCGGTTGCCACCTCTCTGGCCCAACGAGGAGCGAGACATCCGCGACATCCTCACACGCTGGATCCCAGCGTTCCGGTACGCCATCGACCATCGCGTTCCCATTCATCTGGGCGAGTTCGGCGGTCTCGAACAGACGGATCAGGATGTCTACTCGAACCACTGCGCGCTGGCGGTCATGGCGGACTTCTTCCGCATCTTCGACGCGTTCGGATGGCACTTCCACTACTATTCGAACCGAGGAACGGTGCGCGTTCGTGGCGATGGGAGCTTGCAGGAGAGCCTCGTTCAGGCGGCGTTCCGTCGGTACGCCGCGCGCGGAACGCTCAACGCGAACCGGTAGGCAGCTCGAGTCCGCTGCGCTCAAGATCGCTGCAGTCGGCTGCCGATGGTAGTATTGGATAGGTTGTGTCTGCGACGCTGCAAGGTGTGAGCATCACGCCCGGCAAGGGGGCCTTCGTGCCGACGGAAAGCACGAACGAGAACGGTGGGGTCATCGTCCCCAGGATCGTGAACGGCTACTCGATTCGCCCGCGCGCGGAGCTCGGGGGCAGCGACCTTCGTTCTGCCGTGCTCTATCGCGCCGACCTCCGATGGGCGGGCATGTTCGAAGCGGACCTGAGCGGCGCCGACCTGCGATGGACCGATCTGCGCAATGCCGATCTCTCTCGCGCCAACCTGCGCGGCGCTGACCTCCGATGGACCGACCTCCGACGCGCGAACCTCGCGGAGGCGAACGCCTGCTGGGCTGATCTTCGCTGGGCGCAGATAAACGGCGCGAACCTGAACGGCACGAACGCCAGCGGCGTCGATCTCAGGTGGTCAACTCTGAAAGAGACGAACCTGATGTACGCCAACCTGAGCTCTGCCAGCCTGGGCGGCGCAGACCTCGGGTGGTGCGACCTGCGCGGATGCAACCTATCCGGGGCGAACCTCACCGACGCGATCCTGACCAAAGCCAACCTGGGCGAGGCGAACCTCGCGCGCGCCAATCTGCACCGAGCCGTGGTTCAGGGCGCGGACTTCCTCCACGGCGATCTGAGCGGAGCCAATCTGCAGGGAACCGATCTCAGCGGGGCGAACATGCAGGGAGCCGCGCTGCAGGGCTCAAACCTGGTCCGAGCCGACCTCGGTGGGGCGAATCTGGCAGACGCCATCCTTCGCGAGGCGAGCATGATCGGTTCGAACATGATTCGGGTGAACCTGCACTGCGCTCAGGCGGAGGGAGCCAACTTCCAGGGCGCGTACCTGATCCGCGCGACGTTCACAGACGCCAACCTGCGTGGCGCCACGTTCATGCGGGCGAACCTGGGCAGAGCCGACATGGTTCGAGCGGACCTACGCGACGCCAACCTCGCCGGAGCCAACCTCGCCGGGGCTGACCTGAAACTGGCACGCTACAACGACGGTACGCGGTTCCCAGACGACTTCGTCGCCGACGACGCCGGCATGCTCAACGACAGCGAGATGGGAATCCCCGCCTAGATGGACGGCCCGGCAAGGACCTGACGATGTTCGGACCTCCGGGAGGCTCAGGTGCGCCGAAGTGGCTGCGACACCTGTATCACTTGCCCAACTACGGCCGCCTCGTCGTGCGCCTCTGGCGCGACCCTCGCGTTCCCATCTACCGGAAGGGCATTCCCGCGATATTCGCCATCATTAGCGCATGTGTGGGGATGGTCTACTTCCTGGCGAAGGTCGATCTGATTCCCGACTTCTTCCCGTTCATCGGGTCGGCTGACGACCTCGCCGTGCTGCTGGTGCTCGTCTTCGCGCCGGGCGCGTGGCTCTTCATCCGGCTTGCGCCTCGAGACATCCTTGAAGAACACGTGCGCGAGATCAACGAGAGCTCGCGTCGGGGTCCGATGTGGTAGGCTGCCCCGGTTGCCGTCGCTGCCAGATGACGCCTCTGCCCGTCGCTTCGTAGCGCTCCTCCAAGAACGCCGTGATGTCCGGTGACACGCCTCGTAGGTCTCCGTCCATGAGAATGAGCCTGGGGGCGACTTCGCCCGATCGTAGTCGGGCGAGGATGTCGCCCTTCTGCTCTTCCGTCAACATGGCGCGCACCTCGCCGTGCAGGAAGTAGTGGTAGATGGCGTGCGGCCGAAACACGCCCCTGCCCGTCCACCCGTCCATCACGCTTTCCTCGGGCTCCGAGTTGGTCAGGACGTACTCGATGTCTCCGAGCGCATCCTGGTTCGTCCATGTGAAGTCGTCGCGCATCTGCTTGAGCGGGTAGACCGACGCGGCGATGAGGAGAACGGCGAGCGCCGCGCGGGGCAACCTGAGTCTGGCGACAAGCCATGCGCCTGCCGCCGCCATCGCCCAGATGGCAGGGAGCGTCCACGGCTCCCCGAGCGCAGCCTTGCCGTACCACAGCGCCAGCCCAACTGCCAACGCCGTGATAGCCCCAGCGATCAGGAGCTGATACGGCGCGTACCACGGACGACCGTCCGGGCGTTGTGGTTCCGCCAACGCGCACAGTCGCGTGAGCCAATCGCTGGCGAGGAGCGCAAGAAGGGGGAGCCCCAACAGGTAGTATTGCCGGTAGGGAACCGGCATGACGTAGAGACCTGCCGCGACAGATAGGAAGCTGAGCACGGTTACGGCATCGCCCTGTCGACGCGCATATCGTCGTCGGAGAACAACCAAGGCGCGGAGGGTTCCGAGAACGCCCACGGCGGCGATCAGAGGGTTCTGCCGAAGAAGCTGGAGCAGGTAGTTGCTGGGTGAGAACCGGACCTTCCATCGGAGGTTGAGCAGGAAGTTGAGCTCGACGAACTGCGTCAGTCCGCCCATCGCCGCGAAGTAGGCGACCGTGACAAGGATCGGGACGGCGAAACCGGCGATCTGCCATCCGATGTCACGAAGCCGCGTTGTCAGCGTCCCTGGCGAGCCACGGTCGAGGGCATGCCACGCCACCGCGAGGGCGAACCCAGGCAGGACGAACAGCACCTTCTGAGTCGCCATGACCGCCCCGCCCAACAGGCACCCGCTCAACGCCCATTGCCACCAGGGTGTAGGCTCGTTGCGTTGCACCAAGCCCACGGATACGAACAGACACCCGAGCAAGAGGACGCTGGCGAGGACATCGGGACGTATCTCGATGGTCTTCTCGAGGTACATGATCGTGTTCGACAGGAACGCAGCGGCGAGGAACCCGACGTCGGTGCTGCGCCACCGTCTTCCGAGCGCGAACACGAGCGCCAGCGCCCCTCCCGTGAGCGCCCACATGAGAGTGCGCGCCGTGAAGATGAGCGCGAATGCATCGCTGACGTTCGTGTCGACACGGAAGAAGGCGTAAAGGGGCGACAGCAGGAACTGCGTCCAGGGTGTGTGGTGCTCGAAGAAGTCGCGATAGATGACCTGACCCTTGGCGATGAGCCAGGCTGCGTGGAGGTGCTCGAACTCGTCGGGGTCGAACCCTCGGATGCGCAGCAACCAGAGCCGCCCGCCGTACCCGAGCGCAAGGATGCACAGCGCTACGACCGCGAGGACCCATCGGTCGAGGCGGTCGCGGATCCCCGGTTCGCGCATCGGACCTCTTTCCCTCCGCTGCCATGTGCGCATGGGACGCAGCGCAGGATACGCGATGGGCGTTTGGTCTGCAATCGGTCCGATGTCTGCCCACGGTCATCCCGTGAGCGCACCTTACCCAGCAACGCCGGGGTTCAGATGAGCGCTCGAAGCTCCGACGCGACGCCATCCGTCCATGAAGCTGCCATCCGGCGAGACCCGTCCATGAGATGGGCGTGCCCTGGCGTCGCGTCAGCTTGCCGATCCCGGCTCCGGCGCGGTAAGATAGCCGTGCACTCCACGCGCGCCCATAGCTCAATGGATAGAGCATCAGACTTCGGATCTGAGGGTTGGGGGTTCGAATCCCTCTGGGCGCGCCACACACAGACTTATGAACAGCAGCGCACACGCGGCAGACCGTATCCGTGGAGGCAGCCGTGCCCCGAATCCGGTACCAGGTCGCCATGAGCCTAGACGGCTACATCGCAGGGCCCAACGGAGAAATCGACTGGATCACTGCGGACCCGGACATCGACTTCGGCGCGCTGCTCGCCCAGTTCGATACGTTCCTCATGGGCAGACGCACGTTTGAGGTCGTGCGAGCCATGGGCTCGCCGGCATCGGGCGAGAAAACGTTTGTGTTCTCTCGCACGCTCCAACCGCAGGACTATCCCGACGTCACGATCGTCGGCGACGTGTCTACTGACACCGTGGCTCCCATCCGAACTCAAGCCGCCAAAGACATCTGGCTGTTCGGCGGCGGCGAGCTCTTCCGCAGCTTCGTCGAGACGGGACTCGTCGACACGGTCGAGGTAGCTGTTATGCCAGTGCTCCTCGGCGGCGGTCTACCGCTCTACTCCCACACGACGCGCCACGTCGAACTCCACCTCACCAGCCATACGGCATACGGCTCAGGCATCGTAATGCTCGAGTACGACGTCAGGAAGACCGGGCGAGAGCGGTGAACGATGTGCGCGTACAGCGATGCAGCGCGCGCCTACGGCGCGTCTCAGGTCGGCGTGACAAGATACTTGCGTGCGTTAGTACGTGGCTAGCGAGGCAGGAGGGAGTTGCGCGTCGCCGCTGCCGACTGCGGCTTGCGCTGTTGGAGGGTGTCAAGCCGACGATCCATCCAGGCGAGCAATTCATCGCGGTTCTTGGAACCCAGCTCAGGGAACTCATAGCGCACCCACTGAGCGTTCACAGCGCTCTCGTCGGCGGATGATTTGGCGTGCAGCAGCGCGTCGATTGCCCGTTCGCGCTGACCTATCTCCTCGTACACGCGGCTGAGGTAGAGCCATGCCGCAGCGATCCTCGGAGAACGCTGACGTTCGCGGATGAAGTTCAGCATCGCCTGCGACGACTGGGCGGCGTTCCCTCGCGTCTCGAACAGGACACGGGCAACCCGGAACGCAGCCGCATCCGCGGTGCTGTCCTCGCACCCGTCAGTCAGGTATACCGAGAGCTGCGGCATCTGGATCGCTCGTTGGAATGCAGCAATCGCGCCATCGACGTTCCGGTGCTCCGCGCTCAGGATCTCCCCAATCTGGTAATACGCCCGTGCGGATTCATGCGACGAGGGAACCAGTTGCACAAGACGCTGGAACGTCGATAGACCACGCGACGTGTTCCCCTGGTTCGCCACGTAGAGCGCTCCGGCTCGATACAGAGCGATGGCGTCCCAAGTGCTCCCGGAATCGTCCGAGTTCGCCACGAGCAGATACAGGTTGATCGCCGCATCGTAGTCCTGAAGCTCTCGCTCATACAGCCCGGCTGCCTGGAATCGAGCTCGCGCCTGTGTCGGTGCGTCCTCGGCGCGATCCGCCACGAGCAACACTCGCTGGATCTCACTTCGCGCTCGATACTGGCGGACCAACGACAAGGCTTCGTTCGCTTCTGGCGAGGATCGATGGTCTGTGATCAGCCGGTTGAGGGTCGATAGCGCCTCGGAATGCTTGCGCTGCGCTGTGAGAGACCTCGCCTCGTTGAGGAGCCGCGCCGGAGTTCCCTCGGCGATTTGGCGCAGCTTCGTCTCGATCTCCGCTTGGAGTCCAGCCGCTTCGTCCTCTCGCCGAGCGATATCGCCCATCGCGATCCGTTCGCCTGACAGGAGCGCCAGGTTCAGGAACAGCCGAAAGGCATCGGCCGCATCGTCGACACGACCGAGTCGCTCCAGCGCCACGGCTCGCAGGTAGATCGTCGCCGATGTCTTCCAGAACGAAGGGTACTCCGTGAGCACGCGGTCAAACGCCGACAGCGCGGCGGCGTTGTCGGGCATGTTGAGGTACAGGTGCCCCGTCTGGAACAAGGCTTCCGCGTCGAAACGGCTGGCGCGGAACTGGGTGACGACGCGCTGGTACGCCTCGAGCGCTCCCTGCGTGTTGCGCTGACGCGCCAGGATCTGACCGATCCGGTACTGCGCTTCCGGCGCCAACTCGCTCTCGGGTCGCTGCCTGACGAGGGCGGCGAACTCGCGCACTGCCGCGTCCGGCGTGCCCGCATCGTCGTAGAGGGTCGCCACGTTGAACGTCGCCTGGGCCCAGACGATTGGGTCGGTCGTCTTGGCGGCTTGGCGACGGTACGCAGCGATCTCCTCAGACGCCCGCCTCAGCCTGCCGATGGCGTCCATCGCCGACTTGCGGTACCGGCTGCCCTCCGGGGCGGACTCGACGATCTCCGTGTAGACGTCGATAGCGTGGTCGTAATCCCCTTGACGAGCGTGGATCCTCGCCAGATAGACTCTCGCCAGATCAGCATCGTCGGTGCCGGCGGCGACTCGCACAATCTCGTTGTAGGCGCGGACCGCCGCGGCAGTGTCCCGCTGGTAGGATTCTGCGATATCTCCCTGCTGAAAGAGGAGCACGATGCGGTCCTCGCCTCGCGCGAAGCGAAGCCGCTGCTCGATCGCCGACATGGCGCGGGCATAGTCGCCGGCTCTGACGTGCTGGACGACAGGATCTGATTCGGGGGAGATCGAAGACCAGGAGCTCTGTCCATAGCTCAACTGCAGCGGCAGTAGGACGCACGCAGCCAACAGGACAGCCGTGACACACCTACCCGTGGCGGAAATTGTCTTGACGGGCGTTGTCTCGGGGCGCAGGATCGGTAGGTCGTCTGCCATCGACGGTACAGGCCCTATGTCTGCGATGTCTGGTCAAGCGCGACACGAACACGCATCGACTGAACTGCCCTACGGCGATGTCACGTCGACGAACACGGGCTTGACGTCCCGTCGCAGCGGCATGGTGACGGCAGTCGTACTGAGAATCGCGGATTGCTCAAACTCCGCGACGCGCGAGGTCCACGAATCGGGGCTGTTTTCGACCAACTGCTCATAGTGCGCCAGCGCCGTTCGTGCATCACCGCGGACGTGGTGGATCAGCCGAGCCTCGTTGAGCTGTCGCTCCTGCTCGACTTGCTGAAACTCGCGATGTTGCTGGCGAACCGTGTGCGATGTCTCGCGCACAGGCGCGACGACCTCGGCTACGGGCGAGTACTGTACCGGCGCGATGGACCGGTCGCCTAGGAAGACGCCCACGACCAGACTCGCGGCAGCAATGGCGGCGGCGCTCCCAAAACGCCCCCAAAGGCTTGCGCCTACCACAGCCATCCCGACGATTCGACGGCTTCGCGCCGACGCAGCGTTGACGGCTGAGCGAGCAGCGATCTCGCGGTAGATGTCGCCGTCGAGGTCATCCAAGCGGGCTTCGAAGTCCTGTGGGGCTTGATCAGCGAGCAGACCCAGAGTCTCGCGGAAATCCTGGACCATCGCCGCGAACGCTGGATCCGACTCGATTTCAGCCTGAACGCGGGCGCGGTCTTCTGGAGAGATGTCACCGTCCAGATACGGCACTATCAACAACTCAAGATCGGATGGTTGCTTCATAGCGGCGCTTTCGAATGCGGGCTGCTCCCGGCGTCGGAGTCCTCGCCGTGCAGCTTATCAGATATGGTGTCCCTCGCGCATCGGTCGAAGGACCTCTCTCAGCTTCGCGACGGCTCGGAACAGGTGGATTTTGGCGGTTCCTTCGGCAATCGCAAGGGCTTCCGCGACTTCCTTCACCTGTAGACCGCCGTAGTGGTGCAGCACGAATACTTCGCGCTGACGATCCGAGAGTCCGTCGACAGCATCGCGGATGATGTCGGCTAGCTCGTTCTCTTCGGCGACGCGGTCCGGTCGGCTCGCAAAGCCTGACGTCGCCGGCTCAGGGATTTGCGATTCCGGCTCGTCCAACGATTCTGTCCGTCGGCGGCTGCGCGCACGATGGAAGTCGATGCAGAGGTTGTACGTGATGCGGAAGAGCCACGTGTACCAGCTCGCCTGGGGCCGCCACTTCGGCAGAGCCAGGAACGCGCGCACAAACGTTTCCTGTGTGATGTCGAGAGCGTCCTCGTAGCTCTTCGTCTTCTGGTAAGCCAGCATGAAGACCCGCGACCGATAGCGCTGCATGAGCACGTCGAACGCTCGCGTGTCTCCAGCCTGTGCGGCTTCGATGAGCTCCGCATCCGCCGTCGCATCATCGAACTCCGTCGCGTCCCGTAGGTGTTGTGTCGATCGGTTCTGATCCACACCTACCGCATGGGTTGCGTTCGGATGCCCCGCCGTGTTCTCCAGGGCTGGCGCCGGGCTCTGAGTGGTCTCGATCCTGTCGCCCGTACCGTCTACTCTCGCGACGATACCGCTGATGCCGTTGAGAGTCAACGACCCGACTTGGCCGCGCATGGCACCGACCTCCCGCCGCCGCCCGTCTCGGTTCTGCGGCTGACATCACGCGACACGACTTACAGCACACTTTCGCCACGTCAAACGCCGAGCCACCGCATCGGGTTTACGCGACGACCGCTCAACCGCGAACGGCAAGCGCGACCCTCTTCTCGATCCGCTCCCGATCTTTGTGCATCCTGACCTCATTTGCTAAGTTGCGACATACGAGAACCGGTTAGAATGTGGGTCAGAATCACGGTCTCTGGATGGAGTGCTGACCATGCTACAGGATGTTCTCCGCGTGTCCGACCTCGCGCCGTTCGTCCGGGGGATTTTCGCCGAAGATGAGACGCTTGTGTGACGGGTTCTTCACGGCATCCTGCGGGCAGCGTCGCCCCGACTCAGCGACATCAGCCATGCGATGGAAGGAACCAGTCCTTCCTCCAACGCCAAAGCGCTCAACCGTTTCTTGGACGAGGTGGAACCTTGGATGCCTTTGCTTCGCCTCTTTGACGAGAACGCACCTTTCGTGGTGGGGGATGTGACGGAAGTGGAGCGTCGGCAGGCGAAGTGGACCTCCTACGTCGGAACGTTGAAGGACGGGAAGACTCGTGGCTTCTGGCTGCTGACGCTGGGTACGCCTCGCGGCGGTCGGGTGTTGCCGTTCCACTTCGTCACCTCCTCCTCGCAGACTCCTCGCAGACTCTTCGCAGACCATCGAGGAGGAGGTTACCTCGCGGAACCGCGAACATCGTCGCGCGTTGGCAACCGCTTCGAAACTGCTGAGGGACGTTTCCATCGTCTTTGATGGGAATTCAGCTATGAAGCGCTCCTTCGAGACCTCAAGCGCGAGAAACAACCCTTCGTCATCCGCCTGAACACCGGCAACGGGGTGCAACGGACGGACAAGGCAGGCAACCCCATCGCGTTGACTCTGGCTCCTGGGAAGGCCGTCTTTGCCAAGAACGTCTCCAAGAACGTCTCCAAGAACGTCTCCTACAAGGGAACCACGCGCGTGCATCTGGCGGGATGCTGGAAGCAGGGATGCAAGGAACCTCTTTGGGTTATCACGTCGTTGGAGCCGGAGAAGGGTCTCGAACTCTACGAGAAGCGCAGGAAGAGAAGCGCAGGAAGATCGAGGAGAGTTTCAAAGACCTGTGAAGTCGCTTCTGCACCTGGACAGACTGATGAACAAGAGCCGGGAGCGGATGGAGAAGACGATCGCCTTGACGCTCATCGCCTACGCGTTGGGCTACTTGTACGCGTTGGGCTACTTGGTGGACGAAGCGGCGCGAGATGCTCTCTACGCGAAAAACACAGGAGTCCTACTCCCCGCTCTTCGTCCTCCTGAAACATCGGATCCCTCGCGCGCACAAACGGACGCAGAACATCCGTCGCGACGCCTATCAACGGTGGATACTCCTCATCGCGCCCACTGTCCCAACTTAGCGGAGCAGGTCAGTGCATCAGCTTGTCGATCGCGTCGACGCGTGGCACAATAGGCGTGGTTTGGGTCCCTCCTATGCGCCGTTAGCTCAACTGGCAGAGCATCTGACTCTTAATCAGGCGGTTGGTGGTTCGACTCCACCACGGCGCACCACGTACCTACGCCGACGCAGAACCCCGCCAGAACGCTGATTCCACCGCCCCTCGACGTTGCCCAAGTCGGTCGCTTCGAAGGGTGTTCCCTCTGCCAGACTGGCACAGTGCCCCCCTTTCTGCGGCGGCTTCAGGGAAGCTCCAGGTAAACTTCAGGGAAAGCTCGACCCCGACCTTCCCGATTCCTTCACGCTCACCAAGAGGAGTCCGGGAAGCCATGCGTAGCACTCGCCAACCTGTCCGAATGCTCCCGCATCGCGCCGTGTCGGGTCTGTTCCGCACCAGTGACGGAGTGTACACGGCTGACATCAAGCCCGACGACGGCAAGCGCATCAAGCGTCGTCTCGGAACCGACAAGGCGCGCGCGCTCGCCCGGTTCGACGCCCTGCTGGACGACTTGGCGCACGAGCGTACCGAGCGCGAGAACCCCAGGCTCGCCGACTACGTGATGGGCCCGTTCCTGGACTCGCAGAGGGCGTTGAAGGCGCACCACTTCGCGTCAGAGCGCGTCCGCGCCGTCGTGCGGTTCCTCAACACGGCATGTCCGAACCTGCGCCTATCGGACGTGACGCCCGAACACGCCCGCTCTCTCACGGCGTTCTACGCGCACCTGTCGCCCAGGACGCGCAACGGCAACCTCCAGAAGCTCAAGCAAGCCTTGAACCACGCCGTCGATGCGGGGCTTCTCGACGCGAACCCCCTCGCGCGAGTCAAGGGGCTCCGGTTCGACAACCGGCGGATGCGCGTCCTTGACATGGACGAGCTCATCGCCCTCGTGAACGCCGCGCGGGGCGACGTGCGCGACATCGTCCTCGTTCTCGCGCTGACCGGACTCCGACCGTCCAACGTCTTCGCCCTTCGCAAGGACGAGATGCACGGAGACACGATTCAGATTCCGCCGGACAAGATGAAGAACGGGCGATGGGGCGTGATTCCCGTGTCTGCGTTCGTCGCCGACCTTCTCCGCAATCGGAGCGGGTCGCACTACGTCTTCCCGTCACCGAAAGACCCGACGCAGCCCTACGGGAGCATCAAGACGGCTTGGGGTCGCCTCGTGCGTGTCACCGGCTGCGATGAGTTACAGGTCTACGACCTGCGGCACTTCT
>Ga0194120_10003063_pt1 | contig 27815 bp, 12 predicted proteins | sample TA2MahCa65mmetaG_FD_148642 | JGI IMG/M metagenome (GOLD analysis project Ga0194120, IMG submission 148642) | Freshwater microbial communities from Lake Tanganyika, Tanzania - TA2015019 Mahale Deep Cast 65m | ecosystem: Environmental > Aquatic > Freshwater > Lake | place: Tanzania: Lake... | reverse complement strand
CCGGTTTCTCGTTCGATCAGCGCCGCCCAGCCTTTGCGAGCCTCCCGCGCCGAGGGGGAACGGGCGGGAATCCCCGTTCCGCCCGGCGTCGGTTGCGGTTGCGCCCGCTGGCCTACGGCTGCGCGACACCCCCATCTGCGAGCGAGGTTTCGTGGGGCTGGCCTGCGGTGCGGCGATGAGCGGCACGCGGCCCGTCGTGGATTTCATGTTTGCGGATTTCGTTCTCGATGCGGCCGGCGAGATCATCAATCAGATCGCCAAGATGCAATACATGAGCAGCGGACGAATCACGATGCCGGTGCTGCTCCGCGGTTGTATCGGCGTTGGACATTCCGCCGCAACGGATCACTCGGGCAGTTATTACGCGATGTATGCCCAGTTCCCGGGGCTACGTGTCGTGGTGCCATCGACGCCTTATGACGCCAAGGGGTTGCTGAAAACTGCTCTCTCCTGCAACGACCCAGTACTCTTTCTGGAACACCGTGAGCTGCTAACCTTGAAAGGACCGGTACCTGCGGACGATTATTCCATTCCTTTCGGCGAAGCGTCGATCGTTCGTGAGGGAACGAGTGTGACCGTCGTTGCGCTGGCGCTGATGGTTCAGAAGTCCCTCGCAGCATGTGACATGCTTGCCAAGGAAAACATCTCTGTGGAGTTGATTGATCCCCGCACCGTATCCCCTCTGGACACCCGGACGATGCTCAAGTCGGTGGAAAAAACCGGGCGACTCCTCATCGTGGACGAATCCTTTGCTCCGTGCGGCATTGGAGCGGAGATTGCCGCGCAACTTGCGGATCGCGGGTTCGGCCAGCTGGATGCACCCATCCGTCGTCTCAATGGCGTGCATACGCCCACTCCCTAGAGCCCGTCGCTCGAATCTGCCGTCGTGCCCGACGTGGAACAAATTGCAATGGCCATCCGCGATCTCATCAGGGAATAAACGTGTCGATCGAAATCACTATCCCTCGTTTGGGCTGGTCCATGGAGGGAGGCACCTTTTGGGGCTGGTTGAAAAAGGAAGGCGAACCCGTGAATGCCGGCGAGCCGCTCTTCACGCTGGAGAGCGAAAAGGCTGCCCAGGATGTCGAGGCCGCGGACGCCGGTATTCTGAAACTCCAGGTTGGATCGCCCAAGACCGGTGACGTGGTCAAAGTCGGGCAGATCATTGGGTTGTTGCTGGCCGAAAAGGAAGGTGGTGAAGGTAAAAGCGCCGGAAGCATTACTCCAACGATCACGCCAGCCATACAACCGGCCAAGCCTGTTCCTTCAGGAGACCCGGTCGAGTCCAGGGGCCAGTCGGCATTGAGCATTCCAACCAGGTCCCGATCCGGAGCGGTCGACGATGTTTCGCTTCTCATCAGTCCGCGCGCACGCCGTCGTGCCACAGAGTTGGGTGTGGATATCACTCACTTAAAAGGCAGCGGTCGAACGGGCCGGATCCGGGAAGAGGATGTCGTCAGGAGTGTCGGAGGCATTCCCGGGGAAAAGAGTGCTCCCACGCCGCGGACGTCCACCATGCGCCGCCTTATCGCACAGCGCGCCGGGACCAGCTTTGCCACCATCCCGCATTTCTATTTACGCGTCGAGTTTGACGCCACTGCATTGCTGCGAATGCGCGAAGATCTGTTGCCTGAGATCGAAGCTTCAACCGCTCAACGGATTACCCTCAGTGATTTTCTCCTGAGAGCTCAGGCGCTGGCTTTGAAGGATGTTCCTGCAGCCAACTGCATCTGGGTGGACGACGCTCTCGTCCCGCTCACCCGTTGTGATGTGGGATTGGTCGTGGGTTTGACCGAAGGATTAATGATTCCGGTCGTTCGGTCAGCAAATGAAGGCAATCTCGCCGCGCTTACCACACAACGCTCGTCACTCGTCGCCGCGGCCAAGGCTGGCAAGTTGACTCAGGATGAGATGCAGGGCGGATCCACGTCGCTTTCAAACCTCGGCACCTCGGTGGCGGACGACTTCACCGCAGTGATTTCTCCGGAACAGAGCTCGATCCTTGCCGTCGGTCGCGCCGCGCCGCGCCCTTTTGCCGTGGCCGGCAAGCTGGCCGTCCGCACGACTCTCAGGCTCTGTCTTTCGGTCGACCACCGCGTCCTTGACGGCGCCCCGGCGGCCGAGTTTCTCGGGCGTATCGTTGAGCGGCTGGAAAAGCCCGACCAGTTGGTGTGAGCAGCTGTTCCCTCTCCCTGGTTCCTCGTTAGACGTCAAGCGTTCGAGCTTGGGTTCTCGTCTTGAAACGGACACGGCCAAGGGAAGGACACCTATGGGATCATGGGCGCCTATCAGCGTATTGTGAGGCATTCAACGTGGGCCCAGGGAACTCGCTTTCAATTTTCCAAGCACGAAAAACGAAGAGATTTGGACGAATAACGGCAGCTTTGAATCATTGCAAAGTGCTATATTGTAGTGCTAGTAAACCACTGACGTTGACGGGTTGGTGGATCGAGTTCAATCACTCTGTGCCTTGAATAACGCTATGTCTCGCACACATCGTCCTGAAGAATACGTTTTGTCACGCCGCTCGTTCCTGAGCACAACCGGTCTTGGGTTTGCGGGTGGCTTGGGCGGGCTTTCGTTGCTGAAATCCTTCGCGCTTGCTGGAGCCATTCCTCGCGAACAAAAGCGGGTGTTGGTGATATTCCTCAACGGGGGAGCGAGCCAGCTTGAAACATGGGATCCCAAACCCGGGCGGCCCACAGGCGGACCGTTTCTTTCAATTCCAACTTCGGTTCCGGGTTATCGCATTTCGGAGTTAATGCCAAAGATGGCATTGCGGATTCACAAACACACCGCTGTCATCCGCTCGCTGGACACCAAGAACGGAGATCACGTGAGTGTTATGGAAGGAGGCAAGCCGGCCAGCGGCGTCCTCCGGTATCCCGGGCTCGGAGCCATGGTCGCGCATGAGCTTGCGAATCCAGACAGCCAGTTGCCGTATCACGTAATGTTTTCTGATTATATCGGGCAAAGTTACTACGAGACTGCCGGCTTCCTTGGATCGCGTTGGGATCCCATCAACATTAAGCCAGGCACAGTGGCCGCGGTCCCTCCGTTCACTATTCCCCACTCTGCCCTCAAGCTCGCTCCCGACGGGCTCACGCTCCCTCATGAACTCCGCGACGCTGAGCATTTCGAGCGAGGCGAATTGCGCGAACTGCTGAGCCGCCAGTTTGCGAAGGGTCGTGAACATGACAGCACCGTATCCAGCTTCAACTCGTCCTACTCGCGCGTTCGTGGCTTGATGGGCAATGCCCACTTGTTCGATATCGAACGGGAGCCGCAGAAAGTCCGCGACCGATATGGCCCGACTTCGTTTGGGAAACAGGCGCTCATCGCCCGAAGACTCATTGAAGCCGGCGTTCCGTACGTCCGCGTGAATCGCGGTTGGTGGGATACTCACGGACAGAATTTCGAGGCTCACCACGAAATGGTTCCGGAGCTCGATCACGTCCTGTCGGTGTTGCTCGACGAGTTGGAAGAGCGTGACCTGCTGCGCAATACTCTGGTGGTGACGTTCTCCGAGATGGGACGCACTCCGCACATCAACGGAAATCAGGGACGCGATCACTTTCCGAGGACCAGCGCCACCTTGTCCGGATGCGGAATCAAGCCAGGCGTCATTCACGGCGCCACAGATGAGAACGGGAACGATATCGTGGAAGGTCGAGTCAGCATGCAGCAGTTCTTCGCCACCATTTTCAAAGCCGTGGGCATCAACCATCAGAAGGAAAACATATCCGCCGCAGATGGTCGCCCCGTGCCGCTCACGGATTATGGAACAGAACCGGTCAAGGAAGTGCTGGCTTGAAGAACCTGCGGTCCCATGTCGGTTGGGCGCCCGCAGTACATCGCCTTCTCTTGGCAGCCCGGGTGGACTCATCCGCTCACAAACTTTCTGATGGCCGAATCTCCTTCCATTGATATGAAACTGGTCCGGCAGGTCCCGTTCCAAAAGGACAAGAACGCGTTGGATTTGCTGAGTGTGGGCCGCGCTCCCGATTCGACGCTGGCTTACGTCGGCGGTAACAACGGAAAAATCTTCGAATTGGACTTGGCTGCATCAGAGCCCGCTCTCACGTCCTGGGATGCACACGTCAGTTTTGTCTCTTCGTTAATCGTCACCGCGGGATACGTGATCTCGGCGGGTTCAGACCATCAGCTGGCCTGGTGGGATCGTTCGACGTGGAAATGCCTCCGCCGAGCGGAGCACTCAAAATGGATCCGGAGTATCGCCATCTCTCCCGACGGACGCACCCTGGCGAGCGCGTGCGATGACATGGTCTGCCGGCTTTGGGAAACCGAAACCGGAAAACCGATCCGCGAATTCAAGGGCCACGCGTCCCTCACTCCCTACAACCTGATTTCGAAACTCTACTCGTGCAGTTTCTCGCGAGACGGCATCCACCTCGCAACTGCGGATCAGGCGGGTCGCGCGCTGGTCTGGGAAGCCGCATCCGGCAAGCAGGTGGGGGATATTCGCGCCCCGCTCTTTTACACTCACGACACCAACGGCCACACTTACGGTGGGATTCGCACCGTTATTTTTTCTCCCGACGGCAAGTGGTTGGCCTTGGGTGGAAACCTGGCAGGTGATACCTCCAACATCGGCGGCAGCAAGTCGATGATCCAAATTTATGATTGGAGAAAGGGAGAACTCGTCCACGACTTCCGCGTGGGAGGAAATTTCTTCTATGAGCGGATTCATTTTTTGCGCGACCCCAAAGTGTTGTTGGGTGCCGCCGGGGCCGGATCGGAGCACAAACTGGTGCTGTTCGACCTGGAGAAGGGGGCAATGATGAAAGAGGTCAAGTCGCCCATCCATGTTTTCGATCTTTGCGGGAGTGGGACTTCCGACGAAGTGTGCACCGTGGGCCCGCTGACTGATCAACGCCACGCTGGCCGTGGCCACCTTGTGCTATGGAAGATCACGGGCGCATGATGACCGCACTCTCACATGACCCCATTCGGGGATCGCACACGAGCGGGCGAATTCGACGGCTCGTCGGGATCCTGTGGTCCGTTCTGGCCATGCTGGGCGTCCACGCCGCGCCGCCGCCGGTGGCAGATGTCGATTTCGAAAAGCGCGTTCTCCCCATTCTTAAGGAAGCTTGCTTTGAATGTCATGGACCCGGGAAACAAAAGGGGCGCTTGCGGCTTGATCAAAGGGACGCTGCGTTCCGCGGGGGCAAGAACGGCCCAGCGATTGTGCCGGGACACTCCGATCGGAGTGAGTTGTATCGGCGTATCCGGCTCCCTAAGGATCATGAGGATCGGATGCCCTCGGAAGGCGATCCATTGCCGGCCGACAAAGTGGATGTGATTCGTGACTGGATCAATGCCGGGGCTCCATGGTTTGGCGAAGACGGCAAATCGCCAGGCAGTGCGACTAACGCGCCGCCGGCCCGCGAGAAAACCGACCTTGAACTAACGGACTCTGATTTATTGCCTCCCGACCGGCAGATCGCCGATGTGATTGACTTTTACATCGGGGCGAAGTTGGTGGCCGCCGGTGTGCCTTCGGCTCCGCCGGCCGACGACGCCACACTGCTGCGTCGATTGACTCTCGATCTGGCGGGTCGAATTCCATCACGCGCCGAAGCGGAAGCTTACGTGCAGTCGAAGGACGCGCGGAAACGCGTGGAGGTCACCGAGCAGTTGCTTCAGTCTCCCTGGTCCTTGCGTCATGCCGCCACGGAGTTCAACGCGCTGCTCAGGGGCGTCGATGGAAGCGGCCCCGATTTGCGCCCCTACTTGCTCAAGGCCGTGCGTGAGAACCGACCCTGGAATCGGATCTTTCGTGAAATACTGGGCGAGGACCCTGACTCGCTCGGTCCGGAGCAGTTCGTCACCAAGCGACTGGGCGATCCAGACCTGCTGATCCGCGACATCAGTGCAGTCCTTTTCGGAATCAACCTGTCCTGCTGCCAATGCCATACGCACCCCTATGTCAGCTCGTTGACTCAGGATTACTTTCTCGGAATGAAGAACTTCTTCTCCCGCTCCTACGAGTTTCAGGGAACGCTCCGTGAAAAAGCATTTGGGCCAAACTCCGTCGATTACAAGAGCGAATCAGGCCAGGTCAAGAAAGTCGGCCTCAAGTTCATTACCGGCCTCGTGGTCGAGGCTCCGCAGCCCAATGTGCGTGACCTCGCGCAGGCAATCCAAGCCGAGAATAAACGCATCGAAGATCTCAAGAAGAACTTCGAGAAAGCCAAGGAGTTCCCACCGGATCCCTTCTTCAGTCTGCGTCGCGAGTTTGTTCGAACGGCCAGTCAACCTGACAGCCAACGCCTCCTGGCTCGATCGATCGTGAACCGGCTTTTCGTGAGATTCCATGGCCAACCTCTGGTCACGAGAGCGGATCAAATGCATTCGGAAAACCCTGCCAGCCACCCGGAACTTTTGGCATGGCTCACGCGTGACTTCATGACCAATCAATTCGACCTCCGTCGCTTGATCAAGGGCATCGTCAGCAGCCAAACCTACTCCCGATCCAGCCGCTGGGATGGGCCTGCCCCGGTTCCGCCTTCCACGTTGTTCGCCGTGGCCTCTCTGCGCCCTCTCACTCCCATGCAGTTCGGGGCGTCCATCCTTTTCCTTGGCAACTCGGATTTCTCCCAGACAACAGGCACCAACGAATCCGTAGAATCGCTCGAGAAGAAGATTGACGCCCTCGAACAAGCGGCACTCTCGGCTTTCGATGTCATTTTGCGCCGTCCGACCGACGGCTTCCAAGCCGACATCGACGAGCCTCTGGGATTGAGTAATAACCCCGAGCGTCTGAAACTGATCGGAGCGCGACTCCGACCCGCCCTCGAGAAACTGTCCGACCGTCAGGAGCAGGTTGAAACCGCGGTGTGGACCATTCTGGGGCGAGCGCCTCGCCATGAGGATTTCGAGTTGCTTGAGAACTATCTCACGCGTCATTCAACAGTCGCCGAGAACGAACGTGCGGAGCTGGCCAGCGCCGGCGGTGCCGAACGCCGCCGCATTCGCCACGCTCAACAGCGCCTCGCTGAAATCGAATTGGCCATGTCCACGCTCAACAAGCGCGAAGCTGCCCTGACGCCCAACGCTGCCTCAACTCAAGAGTCCCAAGGACCTGAAAAACCTGATACGACGCCGGCTCCGGAAGAATCCGATTCAGACAGGCAACGGCGAGCTCTCACTGCCGAGTTGGATCAGGTCAAAGGTCCAGCCTCCGCAACTCCGCCTGCCATCGTGGTGGACATCACCTCCCGGGCCGCATTGGACCAGATGATCTGGAGCCTGGTGACCAGCGCGGAATTTCGGTTCAACCATTAACCACCCGCTTCGACCCAAGAATGAGAATCCCGTGCAGTCCTCTTCTGACTCCAAACGCAGCAGTTCACACCACGGAAGACAAGGAACAGACAAAACCCGAAGGCTTTCGCGACAACCGACGTTCCACTCTGTGGGTGACAGGGCTGATATGGCGAAGTAGCCCCTGCTTCATCGTTCGAACCGCCGCTATCAAACTGACTCTCATCAGCCTCTGGCTTGCCTTGGTTGGAACGGGCTGTCAGCCGTCCGACCCAACGCGAACCCTTACGACTTCGCCGGACAAAAACGCTGCATCCACCAAGCCGACCGCTCGAAAATTTTACTGGATCCAGCCGATCAAAGGCCACCCGACGCATCAGATGACTCAGCTCGGTTTCAAAGCGGGCTGCGCCAAGGTTGGATACGAGTGTGAAATCGTTGGCACGGACAACTTCGACATCGCTGGCATCATCGCCCTCACGGAACAGGTGATCGCGCGGGCGGATGCCGCCGGGATTGCAATTTGGACAGGCAACCCTGCTTTCAATGGCTGTATTGAGAAGGCGGGCAAGGCGGGGATTCCCGTGATCATGCCTCACTTTCCGGTGCCGGAAGGATCAGTGCCCGGTGCCCTTGGTATCGTCAGCTGTGATCCCGAATCCTCCGCCAGCGACGCTGCCTTGGAGTTGGGCAAAGCGTTGGGCGGCCGGGGAGCGGTGGCCCTGACTCAAGGCAGCTTCAATACAACTGAAAACATGGCCACGGAAGCTTTCGCAAAAACACTGAAGGAACATTTCCCTTCAATCCGCGTGCTTCCTCCCGTGGAGGAGGGCTTTGATGCGACCGCGGCCATCGCCAAAGCCTCCGCCCTCATCCAAGCAAACCCGGATCTGACCGGCGCGTTTTCATCGACCGGCAACGGACCCATCACGTGGGCGTCCGCTCAGAAGGGAACAGGTCGAAAGCTTAAAATCGTTTCGATGAATTATACCCGCGCCAATCTCGACCTGGTCAAGAGCAGCGAAGTGTTCGGCCTGATCGCGCAACCTCTCTACGAGCAATCCATCACGGCGGCTGAGCTTCTCGACAAAGCGGTGAAGGGAGAGAAGATCCCCTGGTGGACCAAGCTTCCTGCACCATTCCTGACGCAAGACAAACTCGAACCTTATTATGCTTTGCTGGAAAAAGTGGAAGCCGACCTCCGCTGAGATGGGACGGAGCGCAGAGAGCACCCATTCGTCTTCTGCCCTCCCCCTCTCTGCGACCTTTCCGCCTCTGCGGTGCAAACACAGTTCCGCGTCCAGTTTCAACTGCGCACTGTCCGTTGTGTGTTCAGGCTGGAGTGTCGCCCGTGCGAAAAACACAGTCTCTTCGGCCAAAAGTGTGAGACGTCCCAAGGTGGGATCGTGTGGGCTTGAATTTAGATTTTCCCAGTCGCAACCATGTCCACGAAGCTAACATTCGCGCCGGAACTTCGCGAGTGTTGCGTGATGCAGCGCAAGACCCAACGCGCGTACCACTTTCGCACCGCCGGCGATTTGCCGGACAAGACCATGCCAACGTTTCCCGCCAGGACAAATTTGAGGACAATCAACCACGCCGTCAGAATCTGTGTGAAGGTGCTGCTTCTGGGAGGATTCATGCTGGGAGCCTCGACATGGGCAGCGGAGCGTCGCCCGGACTTGTTCGTCGCTCCGGATGGCAAGGACACTCATCCTGGAACAGCGGCAAAGCCATTCGCCACTCTCAGTCGGGCTCAGGAGGTGGTGCGCCAGAAGATTCGTGCCGGACTCACCAAGGACCTCCTGGTTCAGATTCGAGGTGGGATCTATCCGCAAACCGCGGGTCTCAAGTTCGGACCCGATGACAGCGGCACCGCCAGGTTTTCCATCACCTTTGCTGCAGCGCCTGGAGAAAAAGTCATCTGCAGCGGAGGACGAAAGATCAGCGGTTGGAGGAAAGGTGCTGGCGAAATCTGGACGGCCGATGTTCCGGGGGTTCGAGATGGTTCCTGGTATCCACGCCAACTCTTCATCAACGGCCAGAGAGCTGTTCGCGCCCGCACCCCGAATCAAGGTTGGTGTGAAGGAAAGCCCGTGCAGCCCATTGTGCAAGAGGCGACCCATCAGAACGTTGTTATACGGATCAAGGTCGAGAATGGAGTCGCCAACTGGGGCAATCCTCGCGACATCGAATTGTCCTACATCCGCAACAACGATGGCGGAAGGAAGGTGTTGGAATCCATCGACGTCGCCGCCCAGACCGTCACACTCCGCCCGCCCCACCGCTGGGCGCCAAAATGTTTCGGGTTCGATTGGTATAACGGCGTGCCGGATGGACGTTGCTATCTGGAAAACGCCCGGGAGTTTCTCGACAGCCCTGGCGAGTGGTATTTGGACCGGTCCACCGGTGTTCTCTATTACTGGCCGCGGCCAGGTGAAGACCTGACCCAATGCGAAGCTGTGCTCCCCGTGGCGCAGAACACATTATTGGCTGTGACCGGCACGCGGCAGCGGCCGGTTCTCAACCTGCATTTCCGCGGTCTTCACGCTGAACACGTGGACTGGCCGCTCCCGGACCACGGCTACATGGGCCTGTTTTCCTGCAATGTGCCGGACTTCCGCGATGAAGGTGATCCGGGGCATCGATTCATTGATGCAGCGGTCGAATTCAAACATGCGCGCGCCTGCAGCTTCAGGGACGGCGGCGTTGCTCGGGCGGGAGGTATGGGCCTGGTGCTGCGCGAGGGAACGGCTGACATCGCCGTTGAGGGCAACGTCGTCCAACAGATCGGCGGCGGCGGCCTCGGATTCGGCCAATGTAATGTTGCGGGCGGATATCTGAAGGCCGCGCCGCCTCCTGAACCCGGCGAATATGAACGCTTTCGCGTTCGAAACAACCATGTGCACCACTGCAGTCTGGACTACCACGGTGCTTCGGGCATCTCAGCCTATCGGATGCGGCAATCTCAAGTTGCGCACAATTTGGTCCATGACGTTGGGTATTTCGGAATCGTTCTCGCCGGCGATCAGGATCGTACGTGGAACTTCATGACTGGGAATGCAGTGGAGAGAAACCACATCCACCGCGCCATGCAAGGCACTCAGGATGGCGCCGCGCTCTATGTCTGTTTCGCACATACGGGCGGCAACACCTACGTTCGCGGCAACCTGATCCACGACACCAGTACGAATGTCGCCAGCGGAGGCCTTTATCTCGATAGCCACTGTACCGGCGTGGTGTTCGACAGGAACGTTCTCTATCGAAATCCCTCAAAACGAACGCATGGTGCGACTATTCCCACCGACTCGAGGATGGCCTTGATCCTGAACCACAAGGCAGACCTCGCCGAAAATACCTGGACGGCCAACCTGGTGCTGTCCGAGGACGAGGAAGCCCCACCTGCGGAATTCGTCGAGGCCATGGCGACCTATGCCGGCCTCGAGGCCCAGTATCGGAAAGCTCGCGACGGAAAGGCGCCGGGATCCTGTGAACTTTATGTGCTTCGTGAAGGTGTCGCCTGGCAATTCGACTTTCCAGACCAGAACCGCGGTGTTGTGCAGCTTCTTCGAACCGATGCAGCGGAGGGGAAGGCCGACGTTGGCTTGAAGCTTCAAAGACTGAAGCCTCACGTTCGCTATGCCCTGGCCGCCTACACGGCTCAAGTTAAGGATCTTCGCGCCGTGGGCGAAGGAAAATTGCTCTTTCCCATGGTCCGAGGGATCGCTCCGGCCACAGGTCTCGATTTACCCGTGTCTGCCAGCGGCCGGGACTTGATGAACAGGGGAGTGACGCTTCGAGAGAGCCCGAAAGTCGTCTGGATCACCTATCAGAAGGTCGTTTCCAAGCAGTAGTTCGAGAGCGGTCGGGATTGGATGGATGGATGGTTATGGTATCGAGTGCGTGCGACCGCTGCCGTTCCCGTTGAACTTGAAAAGTGCCAAAACAAACAGTCGCCAAAGCATGCTCACGCGGCTAGGTTTCATGCACCAACCCCAGACCGCCCCTCGACCGGTGATGAGGCTGTTTGGTTACCGTTAGTGCCTACGCGTACACATTTATTATCGGCTGCAGTGTTCTGGATGCTCGTCGCCAATGAGTCCCTGGAGCCCTGGCCAGGACACGCTGTATCTCACCGAGTTCATGGCCGTGAATGAAACCTCTTTCAAAGATACTGGCGGAGAGTTTTCAGACTGGATCGAGATTCACAATGCGGGTCCCAGCCCTGTGATGCTTGAAGGTTACAGCCTGACTGACGATATTGCCGATCCAGGAAAATGGCGGTTCCCAACAACGAATATCGCCTCGCGCGGTTATCTGATCGTCTTCGCTTCCGGAAAGAACCGACACTTGCCTCCCCGGTCTACTCCCTGCCGATTGAAATCACGAACTCGATGCTCATCAAAGCGCGCTCATTCGATCCTGGCTTCCTTCCCAGTCCAGTCGCGGCGGGCACGTATCTCATCCTCACGCCTGATGTTATGAACTTCACCTCGGATCTTCCGATTGTGCTCGTCGACAACTTTGGGGCGCGGAGTGTTCCCGAGTCTCTGCAACAGGCAGTCATCGCCATCTATGAACCCGTTTACGGACGTTCTTCGATCGTGAGCGCCCCGGATATACTCACGAGGGCCACCATAAAAGATCGCGGCTCGAGTACAGCGGGGCAGCCCAAGCAAAACCTGGCGGTCGAAACGATCGAGGACGAAACACGGGCACGGAACAGCGCACCCTTCGACATGCCTGCGGAGAGCGACTGGATTCTCTATGCTCCATTGGAATGGGACCGGCCCCTGTTTCGGAACCCCTTCATCTATCAACTGAGCAATGAGATGGGTCGCTATGCCGTGCGCACTCGATTGGTGGAAGTGTTCCTCAACGGCTCGGGCTCGCTCGGGCGAGCTGATTGCAACGGTGTATATGTATGGATGGAGAAATTGAAGCAGGGATCCAATCGGATTAACGTCGCCGCTCTCGAACCCAACGACACCAAACCGCCAGAGGTCACTGGAGGTTAGATCTTTAAGATAGACAGGCCGGATCCGGCCGACTCGGGTTTCGCTGGCGGGAGGCAGGAGTTGAAGTGGGTCTATCCCAAGGAGGCGGAAGTCAAGCAACCGGAACGAGTCCCTCAAAGCGCTTACCTCACTGGCTACCTCAATTCCTTCGCCGCCGCGCTTCCAACACAGGCTTTTCCAAGCCGCTCGGGAAATTACGCTCAATTCATGGATGTGGATGCCACGATTGATTTTCACATCCTGAACCTTCTCTCACTCAATGTGGACGCGCTTGTCCTGAGTACGTTCCTGTATAAGGACCGGAATGCTCTCTTCACGTTTGGGCCAGTGTGGGACTTCGATCGCTCGATGGGATCCTACGATGGGCGCGACGACGATCCGCGCAGCTGGAATAGCGGGGTTCCGGACCTCTTCGCCACAACCTGGTTCAGCAGGCTGTTCTATGATCATGATTTCTTTCAACGCTGGTTGGATCGATGGCAGGCACTCCGGAGAGCTCAGCTCAGTGACAAACACATTCTGACGCTCATCGCTTCGTTCGAATCCGAATTGAAAGAGTCCCAGGCTCGCAACTTCGCCAAATGGACCATTTTTCCTCCTGCCGGAGGTCATGCGGGCGAAGTCGATATCATGCGACAATGGTTGCTCACTCGAACCGCATGGGTGGACAGAAACTTCGTCCCCATGCCAACCCTGTCGCGCCCTTCCGGACCTGTCTCCGCCGGTGCTGAACTCCAAATCATAGCTCCGCTAGGCACCATTCTCTACACCCTCGACGGAACAGATCCACGTCTGTCTGGAGGCAAGACCAACCCCAACGCGATGGTTTACTCCGGTCCGATCCGCCTCACCGAAAATGCGCGCGTAGTGGCCCGGGCAAAGTTCAACCGCCTGCCCTCGAGGAACCCTTACACATTGGCGCGTTTGACCAATGAGTGGAGCGGACCTGCCCAGGCTACCTATGTCGTCTCGACGCCCCCAATCGTGGTCACCGAGATCATGTATCATCCCGCCCCGCCGCTCCCGGAAAGCCCGTATGCGGCCGATGATTTCGAGTTCGTCGAACTTAAGAACATCGGCGCGCAACCTTACGATCTCACGGGCCTACGCTTCACCAACGAAATTACGTTCACCTTCACTGGAGCTGTCGCCCGCCTCGAAGCCGGTCATTCGCTCGTGCTCGCGAAGAATCTAGCGGCGTTCCGTTCCCGTTACGGCCTACAATCGAATGTGGCCGGTCCTTTCGTCGGCAGCCTCAGTGACTCCGGAGAGCGACTCACGCTGGTCGGTCCCTACCTTGAGCCGATTCTTGATTTCCGCTACGAAAGTGACTGGTATCCGCTCACAGACGGCTTCGGGTTCTCGCTCCACATCGTCCATGACCACGCCGCACCCGAGTCATGGAGTGACCGGCGCAACTGGCGAGGCAGCAGCAGAGACGGCGGTTCACCCGGGACTGACGATCCGCCCTCTCTCCTCCCTGATATTCGTGTCAACGAAGCCATTGCACTAACAGATCTCGCCCACGGCGACAGCATCGAACTATACAATCCCACCGAAGCAGCTGTAAGTCTCGAAGGCTGGTATCTTACGGATGATGTGAGGGTTCCCTTCAAATTTCGAATCCCGCCCGGCTCGATCATTCCCGCCAAGGGGTATTTGGTCTTCAACGAGAATCAATTCGGGCTGGGGACAAATGGTTTTCGCCTGAGCAGCTTGGGTGATGACGTTTGGCTGTTCGCGGCCGATCTCACGGGCCATCTGCTCGGATACCTCCACGGGTTTGCCTTCGGGGCATCGGACGCCAATACAAGCTTCGGCCGCTACATCACGCCTTCAGGCGAGGAGCTTTTTCTCGCACAGAGCGCTCCAACGTTGGGGCGTCCGAACTCCGGGCCCCCGCGTGGGTTCCGTCCTCATACGTGAGCTCATGTACCATCCGCCGGACGTGCTCGCGAATCGCGCCTTTTGGAATAACCGCGCCGATGAATACATCGAACTGCAGAACATCTCCAGCGACGCGGTTTGCCTTTTCAGTCCTGCAGAGAATGCAGGCTGGCGTGTGCGAGGCTCGGCTCGATTCGATTTCGCAGCCCCAATCAATTTGCCAGCCAACGGGTCCGTGATCCTGGCCGGTTTCGATCCAGAGACCAACCCCGGTCAGCTCAGCGCTTTTCGCGCCCGTTTCGGTGTGCCTGAAAGGATCCAGGTTCTCGGCCCATTCAGTGGCAATCTTCAGAATTCGACCGGAGAAGTTCATCTCTTGAAGCCCGGTCCGACGGATCCTGTCACCAGTGAGCTTGCTTATGTTGTTGTGGACGAAGTGACCTATGCAGACCGCGCCCCCTGGCCCACCGCGGCAGATGGTGCCGGAGGTTCCCTGCAGCGGATTGGAAACACGTCCACCGGAAACGATGCAGCAAGCTGGATTGCAGCGCTCCCTTCCCCTGGTGCCGATCCCGGACCCGGACCCTCGCCTGCCATCAGCCAGGCACCTGAATCCCAGGCGATCGTTCGAGGTCAGCGCGCGATTCTCAGCACTCAGTCTGACGGACCCGGTCCGGTGGCGTATCAATGGCGTCGGGATGGGAACCTGGTCTCCGGTGCCACTAACACGACTCTGGTATTTGATTCGATTCGAGATTCCGATGCTGGCCTATACAGCCTGGTGGCCGTGAACCGGAACGGTTCCACGGAAAGCGCTCCCGCAGTGTTACGCGTTCTCCAACCCGCAACGATCGTTGTCCAGCCGGAAAGTCAGAACTTGAGACCTGGAACCAATACTCCTCTTAGGGTGGTTGCCCTCGGGGTCGGGAACTTAAGTTATCAGTGGACGAAGGACGGCAACCTGATCCCTGGCGCTACCGAGGATTCTTTGAAACTCACGGAGGTAAAGCTCGCGGATTCCGGCATCTGCCAGGTTGTGGTGACCGATTCGATCGGTCCCTCGGTCAGTGATCCGGCAACAATCAACGTCCTGGTGCGTCCGACCTTTCTTTCCCAGCCCTCTTCAATGGTCGCTTTGGCTGGCGACAACGTGGCGTTTGGGGTGGAGGTCGATGGGCTCAAGCCTTACGGGTATCGTTCGCGCAAGAACAATGTACAGATCAGCGCCACACTCAATCCCACGGCTACCGAGCGGATTCTAAGGCTCACCAACGTTCAACTGGGCAGCGCCGGGTTCTATTCGGTTCAAGTCACGAATCTTGCCACCACAGGACTGGGTACCGATAGCGCCAGCGCAACGCTGATCGTAATGAGCGGCTTCGATCGAGACGGGCAAGGGGATGCCTGGGAGGTACAATATGGATACTCCACTAACAACCCGTTTGATGGGGGGCTTGATGACGATGGCGATGGGCAGGACAACGTCGCTGAATTCAGAGCCGGCACTGATCCCAAGGACAGGCAGAGCGTTTTTCGAATCGATTCCATTGAGATCACCGCCCAAGGCACAGCCATCGGGTTTGTCGCTGGAACCAATCAAGGCTACACAGTCCAATTTCGAGAAGGAGTCGATGCAAGCCAATGGCGCGTCCTAGGTCAGGTTATCGCCCCTGCGACTCAGCGCTCCGTCATTTACCTGGATCGACTCCCGGCAGCCGACTTCCGTCTATACCGAGTCACTACTCCACCGCGATTCGAGTAGCACGACGCTCTCATCTCAGGCCACGCGCTTCTGTTAGGGCGCATCTCGAAGTTGTTGGTGGGGACCCCGAGGTTACACCGCAGAGACGGGAAGGGCGCAGAGACGAATTCCAATTCCGCTCTAAAATTCCTCTGCGCATTTCCCGCCTCTGCGGTGTAATCCTCCCTCCTCGCGCCTCGCCTCCGGCCCCTGGCGCGAAAACAGGGCCTATCGGAATTTTCAGACAGGCTCTTAGTCCCGGGCAAGCGGAGCAGCGCAGAGTCTTCAGAGTGTCATGACGAGTTTTTCAGCGAAAAAAGGATGCCTTGTGGCGAAAACCGCTAGGCGTATTTCTCAATTACGACATGATAGCCTAAATCAGAACCCAGTATTCACGAATGAACGCCATCCTTCTTTATCGGATTGGTAATCAGCCTGTGAATGGCAGCGCGCTTCAACGGTCTCAGCGCTTCCCCGCCGGCCCCCCAACCTTATGATCCGTTCTGATCCGCAACCCCAACTCCCTATGAAGCTCAATCCCAAACGACAGGCCTGCGCTCTGATAGTCGCAGGCATTCAGGTTCTCCTCGCCGCTTTCGTTCAAGCAGCGTCACCTCCAACGGCTGACCTTGTGGCTTGGTTCAAAGCAGACAGTGGGGTGGCGACATCGGACGGTGTCAAAGTAACCGCATGGGCGGATCAAGCTGGGGGAACCCATAACGCCACCACCGGCGTAGGCAGTCCGCAGTTGAGCACTCACTCGTTTGCCAATGGAAGCCATCCCGTGATCCGCTTCGACGGAGCCTCAGGGTTGTTCCTTGCGAATCCCAAGGACTTCGACCTGTCGACCGTCAGCATCTACATCGTCGGCGGTGTCGACAGTTCAGTCGCTTCTCAGATATTTGTCGCCCATTGGGAGGGTTGGGCATTCGGGATCAGCGACGGAGTTCCTGGCCGGATCAAGTGGGTAAGCAACGGGCCGTTCGACAGCTTCGAGCCGAATCCCGGCGGCAACCTGGCCAACAACGTACCTTATCGGCTCACCGGAACCTACGCCGCAGGCGGCGAGAAGAAATTCTACCGGGACGGCTCTCTTGTGGGCTCCAAGCCCTTTGGAGGCGTCAGCTTCCGTGCCGATAATGTTGCCATCGGAATGCTGTTCAAGGCCGGCGCGCAGTTCCTCAGAGGTTTCATTGGTGAGATCCTGATCTACCGCACCGTTTCTGACAAACAACGTGCGGCCGTGGATGCCTACCTGGTTGAAAAATATGTAGCGCCGCGCCCTCCACTGGCCAACCTGAAGATGTGGCTGCGCGCAGACCAGGGCGTGGTGACGACTGATGGCGTCACTGTGCAGACATGGGAAGATCAAGGAGGCAATGTGCTGAATAATGGGAACGCGCAAGGAAGCCCGGTCTTAACCTCCACAGTATTCCCGAACGGCACGCGTCCGACCATCTCGCTGGACGGCGCCTCAAGCTTTGAGTGTGAGAACGTGAACGATCTGGATATTCCGGAAATCAGCATTTACGTCGTAGCCGCAGTCGATTCCACCGCTGCAGGCGGTTCCTTCCTGTCGAACCTTCGCGAGCCCTTTGGGTTCTCCCTGGAGGTGGGCGACGGGGGAACACTCAACTTCTATACGGGTCTCCCCGTCGTCGCCGGCACCGACAACCTTTCCGGCGGCGTGCTCGATAACAACGTACCTGCCCTTATCACCGGCACTTTCCAAAAGGATGCTGTCGGCGACATCAAGACGATCTACGTGGACGGCGCACAACGAGCCAGAATCGTAGGCGCGGGACTGAACAACGCTACCGGAAACAAGCTAAGGGTGGGTGCTCGAGGAGGAAAATCTCTGACCGGCCAAATCGCCGAGATCCTCGCTTACTCCAGCGTTTCCCCGCAGCAGCAGCAGGAGGTTGAGCTCTACCTGCGCACGAAATATTTCGGCAGCGACACGGGACCCGTCGTCATCCGAGCGCACCCGGTCGCGCGGGAAGTGGCGGAACTGAAGTCCGTAACCTTTTCAGTCGTGGCTGAAGGAGCACCGCCTCTGACCTATCAGTGGCGACGGAACGGGGTGGACATCCCCGGCGCCATACAAGCCGTTTACACCATTCCTGAGGTTCGGCGGGCTCAGGCAGGAGCTTATAGCGTTGTCGTGGCCAATGGCATCGGCCCTGCCAAGACCAGCGATAGCGCCGCCTTGACGGTGATTCCTGATGACACGAAGCCCACACTGCTGTCGGTGGATCGCGACTTTACGATCACCACCAGAGTGAATGTGAGTTTTTCAGAGCGAGTGAGTGCCGCTACGGCGATCGTGAAAGGAAACTATTCGATTCAACCAGGAGTGACCGTTGATTCAGCCCAATTGGGTGCGGACGGAAAAACGGTGGTTCTGACGACTTCACCCATCACCCCCGGGACTTACACCCTGACGGTTAACAATATTCAGGATATCGTTGGAAATCCGATTCTCGCCAACTCCCAGGGCACTCTTGAAGTGGAGAACAGCCTGGTGCCAACCAAGAACCTCAAGCTCTGGTTGCGGGCCGACGCAGGGGTGGTCGCCAACGACGGAGTCAACGTGGAGCGATGGGAAGATCAGGCGCCCGGCATCAAAAACAATGGCGTGCCTTTCGTACCCGCGGGCCCGCCGCAATTGGGGACGATGGAGTTTCCGACCGGGCCGCGTCCGGTCATCCTCTTCGGTGCCAATGCCGGTTCGGGATTCCGGAATGAGAATGCAGCAGATCTGAGAGATACTGAAATGACCATCTATCTGATCGGGAGCATCTCGGAAATGGTCACGTCGCGGATCTTCATCGCAAACTATGTGGATGTGGCCGGCTGGGGTTTGGGCATCAGCGACGGCACCGGTGGTCGGATCAAGTGGTTTACCGCTCCTCCCAACAGCATGGAACCCGCAGGCGCCGCACCAGCAGGCGCGGATCTGGAGTTGAATGTGCCGTACATGATCACCGCGGATTATTCCAGGCTCAATGGCGGAACGAAGCATATGTATCTTGCTTCGAAATCCTTCCCTTCCACTGAACTGTTGGACCCCAATGTGGCTGCCACCGATGTGACGCTCGGGTATGCGGGGAACACAGTGTTGACTGTCGGAGTACTGAGCAATACGGGTCAAAGGCTGCGCGGGACCATCGCTGAGGTGCTGGTCTATGCTTCGGTCGATGCCAACCAGCGCAAAGCGGTCCAGAATTATCTCAGCCGGAAATACTTCGCCGGCGGCTCGGGACCACCCGTTATCACCTTCCAACCTCAGAGCAAGACTGTGTCGGAGTTCTCATCCGTCACCTTCGAGGTCAGTGTCGATGGCGCATCTCCGTTCCTGTTCAAATGGTTCAAGAATGGCGTGGAGATTCCCGGAGCAGTAGGCTCCAGCTACACTCTGTCCAGCGCCACGCGTCAGGACGCGGGTAGCTACACTGTTCTGATCGAGAACCCCGCTGGCTCCAAGCTGAGCGATGCCGCCGTTCTTACGCTCAGAGATCTCGACACCACTCCACCCACGTTGGTGTCGGCGAAGCAGAACTCAAGTGATACTTCGGCGATCCTTGTGAGCTTCTCAGAAAGGCTCAACCCAGCCTCCGCCGCTAGCAGCGCAAACTACGCAATCAACGGCGTCACTGTCACCTCAGCCGCGATCGGCGCCAGTCCAGACTCAGTGGTGCTCACCACCTCGCGCAGTCTGGTCGCCGGACAAGCCTATACCTTGAGAGTCAGCGGGGTTGCGGATCGTGTCGGTAACCTCATCGTGGCGAATTCTTCAATCGCGATCAAAGTATTCACTCCGTTCACCGGCACTCCGCCTCCAAGCGCCGACCTGCTTGCGTGGTTCTCCGCGGACGTCGGCATCACTACCTCGGACTTCAGCAAGGTGACCTCGTGGGCCGACCGAGCCGGGGGCACCCACAACGCAACGACTTCTCAGGGAACTCCTGTTTTGACAGACCGGTCTTTCCCGAGCGGCGATCGTCCCGTGATCGCTTTTGACGGCGCTTCCGGACTCTTCTTGGAGAATCCCCAGGACTTCGACCTTGCGACCCTCAGCATCTACGTGGTCGGCGGTGTCGATAGCTCAGTCGCTTCTCAGATATTTACCGCCCACTGGCCCGGTTGGGCCTTCGGGATCAGCGATGGAGTGGGTGGTCGGATCAAGTGGGTCAGCAACGGGCCGTTCGAGAGCTTCGAGCCGTCCAACCTGGCCAACCTCGAGCCTCACTTGCTCACCGGGACCTACGTCGAGGGCGGCGATAAGAAGTTCTACGTCAACGGCTCGCTCGGGGGTTCGAAACCCTTTGGTGGCGTCACCTTCTCAGCCCAAGACGTTACCATCGGAATGCTCTCCAAGGGCGGTGGTCAGTTTCTAAGGGGATACATCGCCGAAATCCTGATCTACAACTCCGTTTCCGACGGGCAGCGGGCCAAGGTGGAAGGCTATCTGCGGGCAAAGTATGTTCCAGATCGGACCCCGCCTGCCGTGGTCAGAGCGCGCAGCTCCAGTAATGGTACGCAGGTGCAAGTCAGTTTCTCCGAACCTCTTCTTGCCGATGGGGCAAACCTCGCTGCGAATTATACGATCAGCGGGGGCGCTACAGTCACCACTGCGGCCCTCCAAGCCGACGGAAAGACCGTTCTTCTTACCACCGCCTCCGGGGTCACAGAAGGCGCTGTTCTGACCGTCAGTGGCGTAGCAGATGCCGCGGGAAATGTGATTGCTCCCAACAGCCAAATCGCCATCGACACCCCTGCGCGTCGGGTTCAGGACGGAGGTGCTGATGGTCTCCTGGTGCTCGAGGCTGAGAATGCAGACCGAAATAACCCGGCCGGTGGCTCCGTTTGGGACTTCACGATCGCCGCCGCCGGCTTCTCAGGAAGAGGCGCCATGGTGCCGGCCCCCGACGCGGGTCGCAACGTGAACATCGACATCTCCGCCTCTCCACGCTTGGATTTCGATGTCAGGTTTGCCAAAACCGGCACCCATTACATCTGGGTTCGCGGCTTGGGCGACAGCGCCCCGGGACCCAGTGCCAATGACTCGGTGAACGTGGGCATCGATGGAAGGCTTCCCGATACCAGCGATCGGATCACCGGCTTCACAGATGGTGCCGGCTTCGTCTGGACGCGCAGCACTGCCGACACGCTTCCGGCTCAACTGGATGTGTCAAGCGCAGGGCCACATGTTATCTCGATCTGGATGCGTGAAGACGGCTTGATCGTGGATAAACTCCTGCTGACCACCAATCCGAACTTCGTTCCGGAGGGGCTGGGACCAGCTGAGAGCGGAAAGGACGGTATAAGGCTGAGCATTTCGCGAACCGCTACAGGCATTCAGATAAGCTGGGGAGGAACCGCTGGAACTCTGCAAAGCGCCCCATCGGTGAACGGCCCTTGGACTGCAGCTGCCAGTCAGGCGAATCCGCAGACTATTCCGCTGGTCAACCTCAATCCTAGGACCGCCACATTCTATCGACTCCGGTAGAGCTATGCGCAGCGAAAGCACATGTTCCTCGTCAAGCGACTGAATTCACGCTCAGGGACATAGTTGGGACATAATCTAACAAGGAAGACCGGGGCAACCCGGTCTTTCCCTTTTGCGGGACTTGCCAGGCAGCTGAGCTGTTCATTTTGACCCTCCAGAGTCATGCTATTTTGTAGGAACTCGGCGGAAATGAGAGCTTCAGCGAGAAGACAATTGATAGGTTGGACTGTGTGTATGAGTACGATGAAAGCAAAGTTTTCCAGGTTGGTGCGAACTCCGTTTGCATTATTGGTGGCCATGCTGCTCCTGGCTTGGTGTCCGCAGGCCCGAGTTCAGGCTTCAGTACTGATCACTGAGTTCATGGCGGTCAATGACTCAACATTAAAGGATGACCTGGGAGCCTACTCAGATTGGATCGAGATCTACAACGATGGGTCGGAGCCAGTCAACCTGGACGGATACTATCTGACGGACGATCTGGGACAACTCACTCAGTGGAGGTTCCCGGCAACCAACCTGCCTCCTCGTCGGTTCCTCCTCGTGTTTGCCTCCGGGCTCGACAGACGATCTCCCGGCGCTCCCCTCCACGCCACCTTCAAGCTGAGCAGTTCGGGCGAGTCCCTAGCTCTGGTCAAACCGGACCGGATGACAGTGCTCTCGCAGTATGTCTTCGGCCCTCAAACGAGCGGCGTGTCTCTCGGGTTGGCGTTTGAGACGCCGAATCGAGCCAGTCTGCTTCCCACAGGGATGGTTGCCAGCGTGTGGGTCCCCACCGCCGCCATTAGCCCTGCTTGGGTGAACATCGATTTCGACGCCTCCAGCTGGCTGCGTAGCGCTCCCGCCATAGGGTTCGAAACAACCACTCCTGCGACAGCGAGCCTGCGCGAGTTCATCGGTACAGACATTCAGGGGCAAATGTTCAACAAGCAGCCTGGGGCCTACCTGCGGATTCCTTTCACCCTAGCGGATCCATCCGCACTTGGAGATGTCCGATTGTCTGTTCGGTACGACGATGGATTGGTTGCCTACCTCAATGGAACCGAAGTCGGCCGTCGCAACACCCCGGCCGATGTGAGATTCAACTCAACCTCATCGACCAACGCCCGCCCCAACGCTCTTGCCATCATCCCGGAGGAGATTTTTCCCATTGCATCTCTGGCATCGCTCCTCAAACCCGGGACAAATGTCCTCGCTTTCCAGGGGCTGAATCGTTTGAAAGCAGACAGTGATTTCTTAATCAGCCCGCAGCTGACGTCTTCTGATCTCATCGTTCATCCCGACCTCGGACGAGTCTTTGGAGTGCCGACGCCCGGAGCCGCAAACTCGGGCGGACTTCCTGGCACAGCGGGAGACGTGCTCTTCTCGAAGGAAAGCGGCTCGTTCACTGGGAGCTTTCAACTAACGTTGACGCCGGCAACCCCGACGCCAACCGGAGTCATCCGCTACACGCTGGACCGCTCGGTTCCCAAGGAATCGTCACCTCTGTATGCGGGCCCGCTGAACATCACGAATACCGCTCAAATCAGGGCCCGGATGTTCGAGCAGGGCAAGTATCCAGGTCCGACCAAGACCGGAAGCTATCTTCTGCTCAATGCCAATGTCACAGGTTTTACTTCCGACCTCCCTCTGATCGTCATGCACACCATGGGTGGCGGAGGGATTAACGGCGACAAGGAGACCGTCTGTCACCTGGAAGTCCACGATACCTTGCGGGGTCGAAGTTCGCTCACCGGCCCGACCGAATTCGTCACGCGCGCCACTGCCAAGCAGCGCGGCTCCAGCACGGCTGGGAATGCAAAGAAAGCGATGGCCATCGAATTTTGGGATGAGGACAATGGCCCGCGCGACCTCTCGCCCCGGGGGATGCCCGCAGAATCAGACTGGATACTCTACGCCGTGAACGACCAGGAACCGGTGCTGATTCACAATCCATATGCGTATGATCTGGCGAATCAGATGGGCCGCTATGCGCCTCGCACGCGATTCGTGGAGCTCTATCTGAACGAAACGGGCGGGCCGGTGAACGCGGCTCATTACTTCGGAATCTATGTGCTCACCGAAAAGATCAAGATTGGGCCCAGTCGGGTGGATATTGATCGCCTGGAATCTTCAGACAACACCCCTCCAGCCGTGACGGGAGGCTATCTCTTCAAGATCGATCGTCGCGACCCGGGCGACGACGGCTTTGCGGTCTTGGGCCTATCCGCTGGCGCAGGTTCCCTGGGAGCCTGCTACGTCGATCCGAAGGAGTCGTTGATCAAATTGCCTGAACGGGATCCTCAGGAGAAGTATGTGGCTAGCTTCTTCCGAGACTTCGACGCCGCGATTTCTGCCCCTAATTTCGGCAATCCCACGAATGGCTATGCCAAGCACCTCGATGTGGAAGCCGCGATCGATTTCCATCTCTTGAACACTCTAACGTTCAGCGTGGATGGGGAAATCCTGAGCACATTTTTCCACAAAGGTCGCAATGGGAAGTTGACGTTCGGGCCGCCCTGGGATTTCGACCGTTCCATGGGTTCGAGGGACTCGGGGTTCGAACGCGACAAGAGTCCGCTGGTGTGGGCGACGCAAAACTACTTTTTCCATCTTGGATGGTGGGATCGACTGTTTAACGACCCCAATTTCTGGCAACGCTACATAGATCGCTACCAGGAGCTGCGCCGGGGCCCGTTCTCAAACTCCCAGCTTGTGGAGCGAGTGGATCACTTTGTGGCGATGGTGCGCGAGGCACAGGTGCGGGAAGTGGCTCGCTGGCCTTCGTTCACCATTCCGCGCAATATCCTCCTCACTGGAGAAGGCGGCTACCGATTTGACTTCCGCAATCGGGGATACCAGGGAGAAGTGGATCAGATGAAGTACTGGCTCAGCGAGCGAGTGCGTTTCATGGACGGCAACTTCGTGGCTCCTCCCTTGTTCAGCGCTCCTGGCGGAAAAATCCCTCCTGGATTCCGCCTCTCCATGACCGGCGGATCGGGGTCCACCATTCACTACACCTTGGATGGCACCGACCCCCGGCTGCCCGGGGGCGCCATCAATCCCAAGGCCATGATCTACTCCGGGCCAATACTCCTAAACAGAAACGCTCGTGTGTCTGCCCGATGCCGCAACGCAAGTTGGAAAAGTCCCACGGGAGGGTTGAACCCTCCTCTCACGAGCCTTTGGTCGGGTTACCTCGCAGAAACATACTCCGTCGAAACCCCTCCGCTGGTCGTGACGGAAATCATGTACCATCCCTCCGCTCCGGCCACAGGAAGCCCTTATGCCGCGGAGGACTTCGAATTCGTCGAAGTCAAGAACGTCGGTGCCACGGCGTTGGCCTTGAACGGGTTTCGGATTACCCGAACCCCAGTTGCGCCGAAGGACTTCCGAGCCTTGCGGGGAATTGAGTTCACATTTCCTTCAATAACCCTCGACCCCGGCCAGTATGTGGTGGTTGTCCGAAACAGGGCTGCGTTCCTATCCCGCTATGGGCTCAGCCCCGCGATCGCCGGAGAATTCACAGGAAACCTGGATGACAATACCGACCGGCTTATCGTCTTGGGGCCGCTCCAGGAACCCATCCTTGATTTCGAGTATGACAGCGACTGGTATCCCATGACCGATGGCTGCGGGTTCTCGCTCGTTGCTGTCGATGAAACCTCTGTTCAGGGGTGGGGAACGAAACAGAATTGGCGGAGCAGCGCGGCCCAGAACGGCACTCCGGGTGCCGCCAATCCTCCGACCATTGAGGTGCCGGCGATTGTGATCAACGAACTCCTGACCGCCTCGCCACAAGGGTCCGAGGACGCTGTCGAGCTGTTCAATCCGACATCGCTTCCGGTGTCTTTAGGCGGATGGTATCTGACCGATGATCGCGACGTTCCGCGGAAATATCAGATTCGCTCCGACCAGGTCATCCCAGCGGGTGGTTATCTTGTCCTGCAGGAGGCATCCTTTAACCCCAATCCGGGCGTTGGGACCAGCTTCGCCCTCCAGGCGAGTGGGGAGGAAGTATTTCTCTTCTCCGCCGACCTCTCCGGTGCTCTGACCGGTTACCGAACCGGTCTCAGGTTCAGAGCCGCGGAGGATGGCGTCACGTTCGGACGCTACGAAGTCAACCCGGTCCTGGCGCCCGGCGAAGTCGACTATCCGGCCCAGCTGACGAATACGCTCGGCCAGTCCAACTCGGGCCCGAAGATCGGTCCTGTTGTCATCAGCGAAATCATGTATCATCCCCCGGATGTTTTTGCGAACAAGGCCTATTGGGACGCGCCAGAATTTGAGTATGTCGAACTCCGAAACATAACGGACCAAGCGATCCGCCTTTTCGACACATCGAGCCCGAGCAACACCTGGCAGCTTCGATCGAGCAAACAATTCGAGTTCCCTCCACAGGTCACCCTGGCGGCGAACGGATCCCTCCTGCTGGTGAACTTCGATCCGATGCGTGACCTGGACCAACTCGCCGCGTTCAAGACTCGCTACTCCCTCAGTGCAGACGCCCAGTTCATAGGACCCATTTCGGGCAAGCTGGACAACTCGTCTGAGGATCTGAAACTTGTGAGGCCTGTCTTCTCGACAGGAGGCACCAACGACACGGTTCGCTACATCACTGTGGATCGGGTACGCTACAGCGACTCGGCTCCCTGGCCATTGGGTTCGGATGGGATCGGACTTTCCTTACAGCGAATCCGCTTGAACGGATACGGGAATGATCCTGGGAATTGGCTTTCGGCGGCACCCACGCCAGGGAAGTCGAACATCCCTCCTGGGCCTCCTCCAACCATCACTCGCCATCCAGGGTCGGTCACCTTGGGAGGCGGCTTGAGTGTCACATTCTCCGCATTGGGCCAAGGCGTTGGCACCATTCGATACCAGTGGCTGTTCAATGGCCAGGTTCTCCACGGGCAAACAGCGCGCACTCTCCACCTGCTCGCGATTGGGTTGGAGGATGCCGGGGACTACTCCGTGGTCGTGTCTGATGACAACAGCTTTGCCATCAGTGCACCAGGGCGATTGACCGTTCTCGAACCCGCCCGCATTACCTCGGCTCCTTCAAGCCAGACGGTGAACGGCGGCACGAATGTCACCTTTCGCGTCGTGGCTCAAGGAAGAGGAGTGTTGCGCTACCGATGGGAGTTCAATGGAAACCCCATCGTCGGCGCAACCAACGATGTGCTGACCTTAAGCAAAGTGGGCCTTCGAGATGACGGTGCCTATCGGGTGATCGTGACTGACGATGTTGGCTCCGCCATCAGCCTCCCTGCATTGCTGTCGGTCTGGGTCAAACCCGTGGTCACTTTACAGCCCCAACCTATCCTGGCCGTGGAAGGGGAAACCGTGACTTTCTATTTTGGAGCCTATGGAACGCCTCCGTTCACCTCCGTCTGGCGGAGGGATAATACCGTTCTCGGCGCGACGCTCACCAATCCGGCTCCCGTCGTTCTCCACACTCTGACCCTGCCCAACGTGCAGGCCAGCCAGGCAGGCCTCTACTCGGTGAAATATGGAAGCCCGGCTCAGTCTCAGGGATTCAGCTCCTTTGCGAGGCTAACCGTGTTGCCGGACGCGGACCGGGACGGAATGGCGGACACCTGGGAGTTGGCTCATCAACTTTTACCCACTGACGGCCTCGATGGCTCACGCGATGCCGATGGGGATCGATTTACGAACCTTGAGGAGTATATGGCCGACACGGACCCTCAGCTGGCCTCAAGCCGCCTCGCGCTATTGTCCTGGGCGGTCGTTGATGGACACGCACGAGGAACATTCATGGCCTCTTCAAACCGCACGTATAGCCTTCAGTTCCGGGAAAGGATCGATCGAGGGCCATGGACCACGCTGACAAATATTCCTATTCGCTCCAGCAATCGGTTGGAATCGGTGACCGATCCCTATCCCGCGTCAACACCCCGCTGGTACCGCCTGGTCTGTCCGCTTCAGCCCCGAAGCGAAGCCGGTCCGATCATTTTATCCTCGCCTAAGTCGCTTTCCGTTGCCGTGGGCGATGAGGCGATCCTTTCAGTCGTAGCGGGAGGTACGGGCAGGATCACCTACCAGTGGTTGTTTAATGATTCCATCATGCTCGGCGAGACAGAATCCACTCTGCGACTGCCAGCCGTTCAAAACGCCAGCCAAGGGACTTATTCGGTGATCGCGCGGGATGACTTCGGGAGCGTGACCAGCGGTCCAGTGATGCTGACCGTAGGACCTCGGCCGTAGCAGGGAACTGAGACGAGCGCGTTCACAGTCGAGCCGATGAGCCGTGATCTCCGTGACTATTGATCCTTAATCCGGCAGTTGGATGAGCTTGGAATTTTGGCAAGTCCTTCATTCAATGGGGAATGAGTCCGCAAACTTCTCCCATGACGCTTGACCCGCAGGG